>Ga0335396_10000610_pt1 | contig 48986 bp, 40 predicted proteins | sample FRY02_FD_205743 | JGI IMG/M metagenome (GOLD analysis project Ga0335396, IMG submission 205743) | Freshwater microbial communities from Lake Fryxell liftoff mats and glacier meltwater in Antarctica - FRY-02 (spades assembly) (version 2) | ecosystem: Environmental > Aquatic > Freshwater > Ice >...
ATTGGAATGCTTGCCTGTATGAAGTTCAAATATCATGGGTGATTCCAATACCTCGCCTGGAATAGTCCTACAGTTCTTATGCTTCACGAAGCTTTGAGAAAAAGTAGATGCAAGGCATTTTTCGCAAGCAAGAGCATAGGTCTTCAACTCTTCAACACCACCATCACTCCAACGGGATGCAATTTTAAAATTAGCGAGATTCTTACAAGAGGATTGAAGGCAGAGAACTTTGTAAGGTTTCATGGTCATGGAAATTACCCTACTTAGAGTCCGTAATTTGGTTGTTTTGAATTTGGGAAAGAGCATTTAGGGCAGCAGATTGTTCAGCATCTTTTTTATTTTTACCCCAAGCACCCTTATAGGTTTGCCCCTGAATGGTAACCGCCATCATAAAGCACTTACTATGATCGGGCCCATTTTCATCTATTAAAATATATTGAGGCGATGCACCAAATTCCCGCTGTACGATTTGCTGCAATAAAGATTTGGCGTTATTTTTTAAATCGCTGCCTGCAACCTCTTTGATAAGTTCGGATAGTTGCCTTAAAACAAAATCTTTAGCAGCACACCAACCGCCATCCAGATAAATTGCGCCAAGGATTGCTTCAAAAACATCGGCAAGAATGTTGGCGGGGATTGTATGTGTGTTGTAAGCCACGCCCCGGCCTAAAACCATAAACGAACCCAGTTTCAAGTCTTCACTGACTTTTGCGCAGGTGGGCCTGCTCACCACCACCGACTTTATTTTAGTCATATCACCTTCCTGCAAATCAGGAAACTGGTGATAAAGATGTTCACAACAAATCAGCCCCAGAATGGAATCTCCCAAAAACTCAAGCCTTTCATTGGAAGCAAGCCTGGAATCAACACCGGAGGCATGCGTAAGCGCCGATTTTAGCAATTCAATTTGTTTAAATTGGTAACCAATTGCTTTTTGGCAATCTTCCAGCGAATCGATTTCCGGTATATGCTTATTTTCACTGGCCATACTTTAATTTTCTGCTCAGGACTACAATGTAATAGATGTATTGTTACTAAAAAAAGACAATATTCTATGTCAAAATTTTAATTCCTGTACTATTTGATGGCAACTAGTGCATTAAAGTTCCATGAATAAGAATAAATAGTTAGGAAATAAATTTTTCCCCTAGGCGAGCGAACTTTATTAAAGCATGGTTCGTAGTGTATAGTGAAGTTTTATCTGTTATCCTGTTTTCAGAGGTTACTCTGCTAAAAGGGAAAGCGACTAAGCAACAAAATATAAAGGAGCTTTATGAAAAAGTTATTTGTACTTGCATTAATGTTCTCTGGGTTAGCAGGTTTTGTTATTTCGCCTTGGATTCAGGGACAATCAGCCCCCCCCGCAGTTACAAAAAGCAAAGATTTGGTATCATTCCGCGATGTGGTGAAGAAAGTACTGCCTTCAGTGGTAAGCATTGAATCGAAGGCAAAACCAATGCGACTAAAAGACCAAGGGCCCAAAAGGAAGAATCAAGGACAAGATAACCCTCAGATTCCAGAAGAATTCAGGAAGTTCTTCGAAGAGTATAAAAAACGAGGCGGAGAAGATGGCCCAGAGGAAAGCCAAGGCGGGTTTGGATCCGGCTTTATTGTTGAATCCAATGGCGTGATCGTGACCAACAACCATGTGGTTGAAGGCGCAGACAAAGTGGAAATCACTTTAAACGATGGCAGGAAATTTACTTCGATCGAAATCAAAGGCGACCCGAAGACTGATCTCGCCATAGTTAAAATCAACGCAAAAAATCTTCCTGCCCTAGAGTTTGGTGATTCGGATGACTCAGAGATTGGCGATAGGGTTCTCGCCTTCGGGGCCCCTTTCGGCCTAACCGGTTCAGTCACCACGGGAATCATCAGCGCAAAGGGTCGTAGCCTTAGGCTCAATTTCTACGAAGATTTTCTACAGACCGATGCTGCTATCAATCCGGGCAATAGCGGTGGGCCTTTGGTAAATCTCGATGGCCAGGTGGTTGGAGTGAACTCTGCAATCAAAACCCGCAGTGGCGGATTTCAAGGTGTTGGCATGGCTATCACCTCGAACCTTACCAAAACTATTAAAGAGCAATTGCTGAAAAATGGGATTGTTCGCAGGGGTTATCTGGGCGTTGCAATCAAGGATATTGAAGACGAGCAGGTTGCTATAAAGCTAGGCCTCAAAAATCCAAAGGGTGTAATCATTACTCAGGTGATGGAAGACGGGCCAGCAGGCAAAGGCGGAATTCAATCGGGTGATATTATTATCGAAGTTGCTGGAAAGATCATCAAAGACAGCAAAGATCTCCAGTTTTCGGTAGCAGCCTTGCCCTTAGGTAAAGCTTCGGAATTCAAACTGGTTCGCGACAGCAAAGAGCTAAAGGTGAATGTCACTATTGTTGAGCAACCAAAACAGTTTGGGATGTCCCGTATCAACCCGAAATCGCCTGACAATCCCAACATTGAAGGTGACGCCAACCTCGACAAACTTGGAGTTGAAGTCGGGCAACTCAATGAGGAACTTGCAGAAAAATTTGGTTACAAACCAAACACTCAAGGGGTCATCATTATCAAGATTGACCGTGAAAGCTTGGGGTTTCAGGCAGGTTTGCGAGTTGGCATGGTAATCATAAAAGTAGACAAGAAAGAAATCAAATCCTCTTCTGAAGTCAAATCCCTTACGGATAAGGCCAATTATGATGAAGGTGTTTTGTTTCAGGTTCAAATGCCGGACGGCTCCAAGGATTATATCCTTGTGAAAAAGACCTAACGGGATTAATTAAAGCAAAAAGGAGTCTGGGATTAATCCTAGTCTCCTTTTTTTTATTTAACGAAAAGTCTATCTGGAAGCCAAGCTTTTAAGGCTGAACGCAAACAAACTCTTTTCAGTCCTTACAAACAACTTACCATCTGCAACTGCAAAAGAAGCAAGGGTTCTTTCGCCAATGTCAGAGGTTGCGATTTTCTGAAAAGTTCTGGCAGCCTTGACCACGGTGGTTTTACCTTCTTCATTCTGAAAATAAATCTTGCCATCGGAAATAACAGGGGAAGATGAATAAGCACCATCAATACGCTCGGGGCCCCAGTGAACTTTCCCCGTTGCGGCTTCAACACAACTGGCCATGCCGTTATCTGCAACCATGAACAAATCAGCGCCTTCCGCTAAAAGGCTTGGAGTATGGGGAATGCTTTTTTCAAGCTTCCAAGCAACATGCGTTTCAGTCACATCACCTTTACCATCGGGCTTGATGGCATAAAGAGAAGGCTTATCGTAACTGGTAGAAACAAAGACTAAGCCGTTAGAGAAAATAGGCTTTGGGATAACAGAATACCCTTTATATTTAACACGCCAGATTTCCTTGCCCGTTTTAGGATCATACGCACCCACCATATCGCTGGCAGGGCTGATAACCATTTTTTGGCCATTCACCTCAATAAGTTCGGGGGTGGAAAACGAAAAAGGCTTGGTCGGACTCGCCTGCCTATCTGTGCTCCAAACCAAGGAACCATCTTGGGTTTTAATTGCAACAACCTTTTGGGCATCCGTCCCATCACAGCTAAAAATCAGAAGATCATCAACAAGAATGGGAGAACCACCATTGCCATGAACCGGCTTGTTATAAAAGCCTGGAATTTTCCAGAGGATCTTCCCCTGTTCATCTAGGCAAGCAGTACCCATATGGCCAAAGTGGACATAAACTTTATTTTCATGCCAAATGGGTGAAGGGCTGGCATGACTATTTTTTCCATGGATTTTAGGGGCGGTCTCAGCTTTTTGTTCGAAGATGGGGGTTTTCCAGACAACCTTGCCATCGTTGGCATTTAGACACATGGCTTCTAAAGATTGATTAACCATGGCGCCTTCGCCACTGGGGATTGCAGTGGTAAGAAAAATTTTTCCTGCGACAACCGCAGGGGTCGACCAGCCTTTGCCCGGGATGGCTTGCTTCCATAATTCTTGGCCCGGCTTGAAAGAGTCGGGAAGTTTTTCGCCTTTGACATGGCCATCCTCTGTGGGGCCACGAAAGCTTTTCCAAGATTCAGCATGGGCATGGGAAATAAACAACGCACCTGCAACAGATAAAGACCAGATCGTTTTTTTCATGACAAACCTTTGAGCTAAAGTTAAAGTTCTTTGACCAATTCAAACATACCCCTACCTGCGGGTTTCAATTTTCCTTGCTTCACCAACTCTTGCCAGATTTCAGTTGAAAAATCGGAAGGGGGTTGGATCGCAACGATGGAAGAATGACTGCCACCAGACATAGGGCCCACCCCTAACTTAGAATCTTCATCCAACTGGGTAAGTTTTAGGCGTTTTTTAAATGCCTTAAAAGCAGTTTTCACCTGTTTAGGGTCTAAGGGGTTGGGCAGGTTGTTCGGTTCCATAGCTCATTTCTTCCTTAAGTTACTGGCAAGGCAGTTAAATATACCCTGCATAATCGGAAAAGTCACCTATTATGCTATAAACTTGGCAAACTTTGCGGAACATTAGGCCTTTAACTGAATTAGCGACCATTCCTTTTCTAGTGGATCAAGGGATTAATTGATCGCCCGGCATAACTCCTACAGGGCCTATCACCTTTTCAGATGATTTCATCGGAACCACAAAGTCGATTTACAAAGTAGACATAAAACCCTGACTGGTTCCGGGGGGAATCTGACAGTCAGGGTTCAAATTTTACAATCCATCAAAGAAGATGGATTGATTTTTAAGGGAGGGATTTCCATGCTTACGCACTGGAGACTTCAACAGTTATTGCCATTAGGAATTTTCGCACTCGGATTTTTGGGAACAGGCGCAAAGGCATCTGAAATTCCTGTCAAACCAGCCCAGTTAGAATCCTTGCCAGAGCTAAAAACTTCTGGTGAATCCAAAAAAAACAGCATCGATATCACAATCGATGCTGCAGAGAAAAAGGACCTTAATCCTGAACCTGCACCAATTTTAGAGGAAATCACTCGGCCTAAAGGGTCCGAAAGAATTTCCTTTAATGCGGAATACTTAATGTGGTGGATGAAAGGCGATAAGATTGCCCCTCTTTCTACAACCGGTACCACGGGCATTCTTAATGATCCTAACACTTCGATCCTTTTTGGAAATAATTCTTATGGCGGGGAAATGCGTAGCGGCGCAAGATTCAATATGGACTACTGGCTTTCTAAGGAACACAACCTCGCTTTCGAAGCTAATTTCCTGTTTCTTGAAACTCAAATGGACCAAATAAATCTTGCTTCGCCTGGGGCTCCTTTACTTGCAAGGCCTTTTAACAATGTTTCTCTTGGGGTACCCTCTGCACAAGTTCTTTCCTCGCCTTCTACTAATGCTGGGGCTTTTACTTCAACCTTTGATAGTAAACTTTGGGGCGCTGAAGGTAATTTAAAACACAACTTTATTAATGGCACCTCATTGATCGTTGATGGCTTGTTCGGATTTAGATATCTTGGCCTTAAAGAAAGCCTTGATATTACTGGTAGTAGTTTTAACCCCCTGCCAGGTCAGGTTATCTCTGCTTCAACCGATAACTTCAAAACCAATAGCGATTTTTATGGTGGCCAAATTGGTGCCAAAATTCATCTTCATAAAGATCGCTGGTTTGTCAATGTTATCCCTAAGCTTGCGATTGGTAGCACACAACAATCGGTGAATATCACAGGCATTACAACCTTCACCAATGGTTCTACTTCATCTACCGCGCCTACGGGTTTCCTTGCTGCTGACACCAACATTGGACAATTCTCAAAAGAAAAGTTTTCTTTTGTTCCTGAACTTGGGGTTAATCTTGGATATACATTCCGAGATTGGATCCGGGCCTACGCTGGATACAATGTGATTTATTGGTCTAGTGTTTCTCGGCCTGGTTCTACCATCGATCTCAATGTTGGAAACGGCCAACCTTCCTTCAGTTTCAACAGTACAGATCTTTGGCTACAAGGCATCACCCTTGGGCTAGAGCTTTCTTTTTAAGTAGACCCCCGCGCCCAAAAAGAACCCCCAACTCCCTTGGGGGTTTCTTTTTATGGTTTAACTAAACTTTTGCAAATTCAGGCCAATCCCAGTTTTTGTATGACCCACTCGCTGGACCTAGAAAACTCTGTCGCTTGGACCAAGCCAATGTATCTTTGAGTGTTTCCCGAAGGATCGCCCGACAAAGCTTCGCCGATGGTAGTCAGTTTTTAGAGTACTAAACAGGTCGCGGCGAAGATGCGCTTGTTGCACTACTGAAATCGGGCAAAGTGGGCCTACATCGATTTGATGTCCTTGCCGAGTTGGAACCCTTCCACATCTGCCCCCTTAGGTCTTGCCGCCTAACGACCAAAGCTCACCAGCCCGGCCCACTCAGCGACAATGCCTTACGAAAAGCTTACCTGCCCCCGCCGTTTGCTGCAGCGCCTGGTTCGGCGTCCGAGTTGGAGACGGAATGGCGAGAGACCGTCACCGGACCTCGATCTCAACCGGGGCAACGAAGTTGATCATATATGTCCGCCGGTCTGGATCATGCTTCGCTGGCTGTGTTCGGCCTGTTTTGTCTGTGGCCCGTGCCATCAGTGTGTATCGGCCGGCAGACTTGGGCACTTCCCAAGCGAATTCCCAAAGCCGCCACGCGAATGAAACCGATTCGCCGAGTAGTTTCGCGCCGGCCCACGTTTTCCCCCTGTCGGTGCTGACCTCGACTTTCGCCACCTCCGACTCGCCGCCCCAGGCCGCCCCGAACACCCGGTAGGCTTTGCCAGCCGGAATCGCCTCCATGTATCCCGGCTGGGCGATCTGCGCTTTTACCTGAATCTCCGTCACAGCCGTGAGTGTGGGCCGCCCACGTTCCCGCCGCCAGTAAGCGTATTCCAAAGACTGCCAGTACCCCTCGAATGGGGTTGCCGTCACGGTCACTTTGTTGAGCCACTTCACCGAACACATCCCGTACCATCCACCGACCACCGCGCGCACCGGGAACCCGTGCTCGCGGGTTAAGTCCTTGCCGTTCATCTTGTACGCAAGGAAGACTTCCGGCCGCATCGCTTTAGTCAGTGGCAGGCTTCGTTCGTAGGCGATCACTCCCGGCGCCTTCGGCTCCTCATTGACCACGCCCGAATCCGGCCCTTGCAAAATGACCTCGACCGCTCCCTTCTTAATTCCAGCCATGTCCAGTACCGAAGACAGTGGTACGCCGGTCCACTCGGCGGTGCCGACCGCTCCGGATTCCCAGAGCAGCCCCTTCACTTTGGGCGCGAGGTGGGCCCGTCCGTTGCCCGCGCACTCGATCAGCATCGGGGCTGTTTTGGCAGGGAGTTTGAGCAGATCCTCATATGTCAGGGTCAGTTCCCGCTCGACCTCGCCGTCAATCGTCAGTTTCCAGTCCTTCGCAGCGATTGCGGGCATCGGGAAGTGAGTACGGACGAAGAAATCGTCGGTTGGGGTGACGGGGCCGTCCAAGTTTGCGATCGGGTACTCAAGGTTGACCGGCTCCTTCTCACGAATAATCAAGCCGCGCGATCCCGAGGTGCCCTGCCCGGTCCGCACGGATAACTCGTCCGCTCGGGCATTCGCTGCGAGAACAGAGTACGCAATCGGCAGAGTGGCGATGGTCGCCCCTAAGAATGCCCGACGGTCGGATTTATCGGCGACTCCGGAAACATCGTGTGCCCGCATAGATACTTCCCTCATGTGGTGGTCCGAATATTCCGCCGTCTAACTAGTTATTAGGCAGAATACAATTCCACCTAATTTCCCTTTTCAATTCTACCTAACGACAGTAGCATTGTCATTGGGCACATTTGTTTTATCACCATACTCTCCGCCCGCGTTTTGGGTGTCAAATGAATTCCCCGACAAAACCGCGGAACCCACCGAAGTTGCTCGCCCGAGCCGCCGCCCGAAACCGGCTTGAACCTCCGCATCTCCTCGGGCTGATCGAACCACGCATCGACTTGGGCGAAAACTACGCAGAGGGTGTCGCGGATGGTGCGGATCGTTCGCTCTTGGGACATCGCATCGCCTCCCCGCCGAACGACACAGCACACCTGCCCGGCCCACTCAGCGACAATGCCTTACGAAAAGCCTACCTGCCCCCGTCGTTTGCTGCAGCGCATACTTAGGCGTCTTCGTCTGGCGACTTGTTGCCGACAATCTCCTCCCACTCCCCCGCGGTATTCATCATCACCTCGCAGTCGCAGCCGGCCCCGTTACTCGCCGAGCCACTCGATCATCGGCGACATTGGTTTCGCTGAGGTCAAGCTCTTCGAGGCCCTTCAGTGTTTTCAGACAGAGCAAGCCATCTTCCGGGATCGTTTGGTCAAACTTTAGGTGTTTTAGTTTCTGCAATTGGCCGAATCGCTCAAAGGCTTTGCCGGTAAGTTTCATGCTGCCCAGTGTTAGTTCTTTGAGAGTCTTGATGTCTGCGAGCTTGTCTATGCCCCTATCGGAAATCTTCTGGCCGCCTACCGTCAGGTATTCCAACTCACGGAGGTCGGCAAGCACGGCTAATCCTTCATTCGTTATGTTTTGGCTTCCCAAACTTAGGCGCTTTATGTTCTTTATTAATCGCAAGGGTTGGACATCAGCATCCGACACTTGGCTTTTGCCATCGAATGCGCCGCTCCAACCAGGCGCAACATGTTCTCCTTTATGGTCGATTGTCCGATTCCACCACTGAAATTGCGCCCCCTTACTCCTTAGTGCTTCGAGTGCGGCTTTTTCCTCCGCAGGCAGGTCTGGTTCAGCAGGCGCTGGTCTCTCCGGTTTCAGAGCGCAGCCCAAAGCAAACACCAAGGAGCAGGCATACACGAAAGCAGCAACCTTTATGCGTTCCATGGCTTATCCTCCGTATCATCGAATAGTCCCGGAATGCCCCAAAAATCATCCAGGGGGATCGTGGTCCTTGGGGTAGTCAATCCATGTCAGGCCCTGCCAATCCTGTTGGAAGACAATGTCCAAAACCTTGGTCGGCAGGAAAACCGGGGTCCGCTCGTTCAAGAGAATCGGCTGCCAAACGGTTGAAACCTGAGCCGGCCAAGCGAAAAATGCCGGGAGGATTGATTCAGGGAATGCGACTGCTGCGCTGTGTCGCGCAACGTTCGTTGGCACCGCATGAATGAACGCGGGCGGTGAGGTCTCACCGGCGAGTCCTTCCGGGTGCATCGATTTCATCTCGGGCAGGCGCCGAATCCCAAGTGGCAACACTGGCGCCATAATGTCCTCGTCGTGGCTGTGTTCCAACCCCATCACATGGCCCATTTCGTGAAAGAGAACGGTGAACAGGTCCGCCTTGCCGAAGGCGGGGCTGCCGACGAGCGCTTGAAACTCGTGTTGACCCAACTGGACCTGAAACTCGGACGCATCGTGTGGAGTGGGGTCAATAAAACCAACCATGACCGGCCGCATCGCGGTCGATCCAGATGGTATTGCCTGCGCTACTCCTCGTTCTTCTTTGGCGCGAAGATTCGTACCGAAGTCACTTTAGATTCGGGAGAAAATCCGACGGAGATCCCTTTCAAATCGTATATATAAACCGTGGGAAGATCACCAGGAGAACCAACGGTTCTTGTTGGCTTGCCTAGTTTCTTCTTGATGTCTTCTCTGGAGTCATCAAACATCAGTTTTTCAGGCAGCTCGTAAGGATATGTACCGAACGCACTACCAGCCCCGATATTTTCCCCACTAAAGCGGCTGATGCTGACGACTTCGTTTTTTTCGCCGAAGGTAATCACGAGGCCTTTTGCAAACCATAGGTTACTGTAAACCGCTCCCTGATCATAAGCAGCAAGCGGAAGCAGACCCAGAATGCTGCGGATTCTCATCAAGTCGTCGCTGCGGTGATCTTGGCCGATCACATTCCTAAGCATGGCCGCCGAGATCATCTTTACTTGCGGTTTTTCCTCGGTTTTCCCGTGGTCCTGCGGAAGAATTGGCGTAAAGGAAATCAACAGTGCCAACATGGCCATCGGCAGTTGGATACATCGGTGACGAATCATATTTTTTCTCCTAAAAAAGGGTCCTAGTGCAGCCACGGCCTGCGGTTTAGTGGTTAGGGTTGCTGGCGAGGGCGCAGTTCCCATCCGGGCATTGTGCCGCCGGAGTTGTGGATGAGCCGTTCGAGGCCGTAGCGCCGCTCGGCGGGTCGATGATGCTGATCGTGAGCGGATCATTGTCGGCATCGCTGACATAGTTCTTCAGGTTAATGACAGAAATGAGCGTGTCATGCACCAACGCAAACGAATCCGAGGTGGCGATTGGTGCAGCATTGGGCACGATCCGATCCTCCGGCACTTCAAACCCGAGGCGCAGACGCCTGGGCCGATTCACGATGGGAGGGCGTCGTTTCCCCTTGCCAAAGAAACATTTACGAAGCCCGGTACGGAAATTGAAGTCGAACATGAGGCGCTTCACTTGTTGTTATGTGACATGTGCTATCAACAACTTTACCGATCCTAATACCACGCATGTGGCCGCATCAAGCATGGTTTTGAGAATATATCGAGATATTATTATTGCGCCCTTAGCTTGCGGGATGGAAGGCAGACGAGCAAACTGCTTGCGCCGATGCTATGAACCGTAAGAGCCTCACATGAAGACTCTTAGCTTAAGCCCCGGAGTTTTTTTGATCTCCATCGCCACGGTGAGATCGAGGCCAAGAATGTGCTAGTGCAACTGCCAAGTCAGGTATTCACCCAAAAGCCGTCGCTTGCGGTTCACAGGAAAATAAGTTGATAAACTCACGAAGAGCTGCCTGCACCACCTGCGAAAAATCAACGATTTCTGGCATGGGTTGCCCCTCCGTAGTCCCCCTTCAAACAGCATTTTGCCAGATGATTTGAATCCATTCGCCCTATTTTGCCAAGGGCCAACTCAAGTCTGGAAAAGCCCAGATTGAACTATTAATAATGCTTAGGCATCGTGGCACTTTTCAGCCAAGCGCTGTACCAAATATCCATGGTTAATTGGATTCCCATCCTGCAGCGTTCTGTAACAAAAATTCTGCTTTCTTCGGTGGGTTGGGCAAATGCATTTTTCTGATCGAATTCATAACAAGTTGAAATATGGCGATGTGAGTCACGAATCGATTCAATGACTTTATTCCAAACCACATCTGAATCGATTTTGTTTGCTTTTAATCCTTTGGCAAGATCCAGCGCTTTGAAATTGAACTTCTCTGGAAAACTGTCGAGCCTCGCATGAATGCCCTTCTGCTTGATTTTACCGTCAATTTTCATGCCATCATAATTCACGGTAGTATGCAAAGGCATGGATAGATCCGTGGTATAGTGCGCCATCACTCCTGCGTACAATAGGCACTTCCAGCGGATGGCTTCATTATCTGGTTCTTGCCTGTAATCATAAAAGGCACAAGCGAGCCGCTCATAGTTTTCCATGATTGCGTAAGGAAGCATACCAACTTTTTCGGGTCGTTTTTTAATGGATTGGAGTAATTCAATCGCTTGATATCTATCCGAGGGAAGGTCTTTGCCTTCTACATCTTCAAGATCGAGAAAATGATCCGCAGAACTAGAGGCACGAAGAAATTTTGAAGTGGGATTTTTCCAGCGATCGGGATCCCCTACAAAATGCCCCAGAGCCTTACCCCCTTTGCGGAAGAATTCGGGCATATCATCAGGGAGCGCAAATGCTGCAGCCTCAACAAGAGTGGCATGCCCATTAACCCACCATGCGCGGGCCAGGTTTGCCAGACTTGCCCCAATTACCAACAGAATAAAAAGTCTTAGAATTAGAAGCTTTTTCATCTTGTCAATCCTTAAGAAAAAGTTAAGAGGGCGCCTACTTGGGATAGTTTATCTGAAATAAGGTGCCAAGTAATGGGTATTACAAGAAGATTGAAGCAGGGGGCTTTTGAAAAAGTGTTCAAAAAGCCCCTGCTCATCGGGTAAAGATTGCTTGAGAATTAATTTTAAATTAATTCTGATGGAGATATTAATATGTACAATAATGATTACTTGAAAAAAGCAATGGTTTGTTTGGCCCTTTTCGTTTCCTCCGGCTCTGGTTTTAGCCAAGAAGGGATATGGAATAGCGGAAGCAGACCAGCGCTTACAGCAGGCGGAGCGGCAATTGGCCAGCCAATTTCTGTACCATTTAGAACCAATAGCAGCCCCATCATTTTGACACAGGGCGTCGACCCATCACCTGTGCCTCAAGGAGCATTAACTCCCGGAGTACCCCCTGCGATTCCGGGTACCGGATTTGGATCGGCACCACCCCCTTCGGGATTTGGCAATACACCCCCACCTACAGGGTTCGGAAATCCACCACCCTCAGGTTTTGGTAATAATTCACCTTATGTGCCTGGTTCGACAGGTATGCCTTTGGATAGCTCGGCAACCAACAATCCTAATTTTCTGGAATCAATACGCGAGTATACGGGCAATGGACCTTTTTCGGGAAGCACAAGCAGGAAGCTTTTTGAAAGCGACCATGCATTCGATAATTTCGCAAGCCCCACTACTAATCTTTTTCTCTTCGAAGACCCCAGAGCTATTACCGAAGTGCGGCCTATCTTTATGTATCAGACAATTCCAAGCAACAATAATACGCTACAAGGCGGTAATGTAAATTATCTGGGTGGCCAAGCAAGAGTTGCAATCACTGAGAGGCTTTCTTTTGTTATCAACAAGTTTGGCTGGATTTCGCTCAACCCAACGGATCAACAAGCGGGTTTTAATGGCGATCTCAGTTTTTCAGAATTATGGCTTGGGCCTAAATGGACATTCTGGCGCGATGAAAAGAACAACCTTGTGGCAGCCGCTGGCCTTACTTTTGAAATCCCCAGTGGCCCGCAGCGCGCCTTCCAAAACACGGGCAATCTTTCGCTTACCCCTTATGTTTCTGCTGCCCACAGTTTTGGGCGCAGTTCCTATGGTAGCTTCGATGTGCTCAGCGTTCTTAACTGGAATATATCCACCACCAACGCCCGCTCCAACTATTTAAATCTTAGCGCTCAAATCGACTATGATATTTTAAACTGGCATCGCTTCTATCCCATGGTGAATTTCAACTGGTTCGCCTACACCAAGGGTGGGCAAAGCTCTTTTAATTTTGATGGTGTTGATCTCGTCAACTTTGGTGGGCAATCGATTGGTGGAAAAAGCGTGGTCACTTTAGGGCCTGGCCTTCGTTACAAATGGTCTGAAAGAGTTCAATCAGGTATTGGATTAGATTGGGCGGTCGTAGGGAACCAATTTCTGCAAGATTTCCGTATGAGCATTGATACGATTATTCGCTATTAAATCTGATAAACTTGCTTTGTTATAACTTTTCAGAACAATTACAAAATCAAATGCGTATACTTTCTCTGAACTATCAGGAAAGGGATGCGCATGAATGTATTTCTACCGGGAACTTTCGACACCAAAGGTATCGAGTTTGCCTTTCTTAAATCTCTTCTTGAATTGCAGGGGATTCACTGCATTTGTGCAGATGCAGGAGTTTTAAATGCCCCTTCCCTGACTCCAGACATTTCTCGTGAAGAAGTTTTTTTAGCTGCGGGCACTACATTCAAAAAAGTTCTACTCGAAAAAAACAGAGGCAAGGCGGTTGAAGCTGCTGCCAAAGGTTTGGCCAAGATTACCCTCGATCTTTTCAATCAAGGTAAAATTCAAGGAGTACTTGGCATGGGTGGGTCTGCAGGTACAACACTGGGTACATCTGCAATGCGCGCCCTTCCGTTTGGAATTCCCAAAATCATGCTCAGCACTTTGGCAAGCGGGCAAGTTCGCCCTTTTGTCGGGGTCAAAGATATCACCATGATGCATTCCGTGGTAGATATTTGCGGCCTCAATCGCATCAGTAAAAAAGTTCTTGAAAATGCTGCCTATGCAATGGTAGGCATGCTCAATGCCCCTGCCACCAACAATTACTCAGAAAAAACACTGCTGGCAGCAACCATGTTTGGCGTCACCACGCCTTGCGTTGAATTGGGCCGAAATATTCTTGAGCTTTCAGGAAATGAAGTTTTGGTTTTTCATGCCACCGGAACAGGTGGATTAACCATGGAATCTTTTATTCGAGATGGCTTGATCAAAGGGGTGTTAGATATCACCACCACCGAACTTGCAGATGAATTAGTAGGCGGAATTTTAAGTGCAGGGAATGAAAGGCTGACAGCGGCGGGTATCATGGGCATTCCTCAGGTAATTTCAGTAGGGGCATTGGATATGGTGAACTTTGGCCCCATGGATACGGTGCCCGAAAAATTCCGCAATCGTATGCTTCATGCCCACAATTCCAATGTCACACTCATGCGCACCACGCCGGAGGAAAATGATTCACTAGGAAAAGAAATCGCTTTGAAGGCGAGTGCAGCCAAGGGGCCCACTGCGATAATTTTCCCGCTGCGTGGAATCTCTGCATTGGATGCCTCGGGCCAACCGTTTTGGTGGCCCGAAGCCAATCAGGCCTTAAGGGAAAGCCTGAAATTATGGTTAAGCCCAGATGTTGAATTTATCGAGATGGATTTACACATCAACGATCCTGCCTTTGGCGAAGCGTGTGCCCGCAAGCTTATCAATTATTTGAAGGCTTAATGTAGAAGTGGGATTCCTGTTTATTATGGAGTCTTAATATTTTTCTTTTCATTTTCTTCGATTGTCTTTATTTTCTCTTGTACAAACTCTGTGCCCTTGCCTAAGTCAGAGGTGATTTTTTTGGTGTTAAAATCAATGTTAAGGTTGCGATTTCCATCTGTAGAAATATTAGCTTTCACCAAGTACCAACCTTGAAAATATCCCACTGTTGCAAATGTAATTACAACAAAAGCCGCTAGGGCTAAAAGATTCCGCATGATTTATCGCCTCAAATAATGTCAAAGTCTACAAATTCAACTATTCACTAATCCTAACTAGGAACAAGTTTTTACCAAAGGCACCACCCACATACCAGACCACTTTTTAAATCGCCAGCAAACACCCTAGCTTTGCTCAATCCGCTATTTTAGACTTTACCAACTTAACCGTATTGACCTTGCCCGAACAGGTTTCGTAAAAGCAATCATTGCTAATTATTTAGCGTTGCTGATATAAAAATTGCCCAAGATAACTGAGAACTCATGGTTAAGGATAAACAAGACGATCAAGCTGGAATCAAACGGATCGCTTACGCACTGATCATCGGTTCAGGATTATTGCATTTGCTTTACCTGCTTTTCTTCTGCCCCTTAAATCTTGCTCCGGATGAGGCCCACTATTGGGATTGGTCGCGCCATTTGGATTGGAGTTATTACAGCAAAGGCCCGATGGTATCGTGGCTTATTCGTATGGGCCGCGAAGTTTTTGGCCCCCTTAGTATTGCGCTGTCTGGATCTGAAATGCCTGCAGTAAGGTTTCCTGCGGTGGTATGTGGCACACTGCTTATCTGGGGTATTTTTGTTCTTACACTAAAAGCAACTTCAAATGCGCGAGCTTCACTCGCAGCGGTAATCATTGCGATTTCACTACCTCCTATTGCCGCAGCCTCATCGTTAATTACGATCGATGCACCTTATACCTGCGCATGGATATGGTCTTTGGTGTTTGGTTACATGGCATTATTTGAGGATAAAAGGTGGGCTTGGTATGCTGCAGGTGCAACGGTTGGATTTGGGATTCTTGCAAAATACACGATGATTTTATGGATTGGATCGCTGGCATGCTTTTTCCTGTTCACGCCACAATATCGAATTTATTTCTTTAAGCCTGGCCCTTGGATTCTCGGGTTCACTGCAGCTTTTTTCTCGCTCCCCATCCTCATTTGGAACATCCAAAACAACTGGGTTTCTTTTCATCATGTCAGCGCCTTGGCAGGTATGCATCAGGGGCCGAGAATTGAATGGATGGGCCCTTTTACTTATCTTGGGCAACAATTTGGCTTGCTTCTTGGCTACTGGTTTATTCTTTGGGCTTGGGCCATGTGGCATTTCAGACCTTGGTTACAAGAAAACCCCGTAAAGCAATATTTATGGTGGATGTCTGCAATCACCTTTCTGGTATTTTTTGGATTCAGTCCAAAAACCGGAGGCGGAGAAATGAACTGGCCTGTTACCGCTTATCTTTCTGGACTGGTACTCATAGTTTTCCAGATGCAAGAAATCTTAGCGGGACAAAATCGCTTCCTGATAAACTGCTGCAAGTTTTTTGCTCCCACCTTCATCGCACTTGGCCTTGCGATCTCTCTCTTTATGCACCAAACCGAATGGATCAGGCCCCTCTTTTTGCTTATCGCTGAAAAGCCTTCTAAGGAAAACCCTTTCCCTCTTCGGAAATTTGACCCCACATGCAGACTGCGTGGCTGGATTTCCGTCGCCAAGGAAATAGATAAATTACGCACCGATATTACCTTTTCTACAGGCCAAGAACCTATTCTTGCAGGGGGCAGTTGGAATGTCCCAGGGGAAGTTGGATTTTATTGCAAAGGGCACCCCCAGGCCTACTCCATCGGCTTGGTAAACGGCGATCGGCACAGCCAGTATGATCTTTGGCATAATCCCATCGACCATCCTGAAGAGTTCCTTGGAAAAGATTTTCTTGTCATTGGAATTGTTTCTCCGAAGGCGAGAAAAGCTTTTGAAAGTGTCAAGGAATTACCCTCGTTTATGTATTTTGAGAACGGGCAACCCATCAGCGTATGGCAATTTCAATTTTGCAAAGGCTTCAAAGGGTTCAAAGTTGAAGGAAGCCCGGGGCACTTCTAAGGGTGCCAAGCACTTCGCCCTAAACTACTCAAAGCGAATATCTTCTCTTCATATTGATTATTAGGCTCAAGATTGGATTGTAAAATCCCGATCTATTAGATATATGCCCTCGATTGATTCAAGGTCTTTATATTTATTAATGGTGGTGAAATGGGTATTTCGAAAAGCTGTATTCTTTGTTCGCATTGTGGGAAGAGTTGGGATGTTCCCAATTCCAACACCCTGTTTGAAAAGCAAAGGCAAGAATCATGCCCATGCCCTGAATGTGGCTCCTACACCCTTGCGTATCAAGAAAAAATGATTAAAAGAAGGTTGCTTGAAAAAGGTATTGGGGAAAACCCCTTAGCGAACGCTTCTTGAAAATAAGTCCTTAAAAATAAAAATGAACACTACAAAAACCAAAGACCCCAGAAGAGACACCTTCTGGGGTCTTAACTTTTCAAGCTGCTTTGACGGGCAGCCCGTCAGCCGCCTTAACGCAGCCTTACCTGGATCTTTTTACACATTCTGAACACCTCCCTTTCGCTAGAACTTTCCCTAACCCGGGTTAAACCCAATTGCCCTGACTTGGGACTTCTGTAAATCACACCACGCTAGTGTGATCCTCACCCGCCAATGAAATTAATCCATCAGCAGATCTAAGTAATTCATAGCAACCAAAAGTGGGTTTTGACAAGTTGAATTAGAATAAATTTTAAAATTGTTTTTATCTAACCAAAAACTGATCTAGCTAAGTTTTGCCCTCAGAGAACACAATAAGCTTAGGTTTAATCTTTCGCGACCATGAGGGTGACAGGCATGTGGCAGTCCATCGCATTAATAGCTTTTATGACCCCCGGCCAGCAAGCGGTTGCGCCGCTCGAGTTTTTAAATATTCGGGCGCCCATGGGAATCTATGGCGCCAACAGGCCCGATGCCAAAAAATATCATCCGGGCGATAACTTCATCTTGGCATTTGATATCAACGGCTTAAAGATTGATGCAATTGGCCAAGCATTTTACAGCCTTGCTGGGGAACTCTTCAACAAAGAAGGTAAAAGCGTAATAAAAACCGCACCCAAGGAGACCCCCGCTTTCAATCCCTTAGGCGGCTCTAGATTGCCTGCATATGCAGCTGTACCAATTAATTTAGAAATGCCTCCGGGAACTTACACTTACAAATTAATCCTGACAGATTTGACCGACAAAAGAACAGCAATGTTAACTCAATCTTTCGAGGTTTTGCCTAAATCCCTCGGATTTGTATTATGGCATATGACTTATGAAAACAATTTTCCCGCGCCTCCGGTAGGGGTACCCGGCCAAGAATTTATTCTCCGCTTTTGTGTAACTGGTTTTGAAGCCGATGCACAAACTAGAAAACCAAATCTCTCCTTTACCGTTCGCATTCTTGATGAAGCAGGGGTACCAACCTTATCAAAACCTTTTACAGGGGAAGCTAAGGATATTCCCGAAGAATTTAAAGATATTTTTCCCATTTCTGTGCCGATTCGACCAAACAGGCCAGGTAGGTTTAAAATCGAAGTTTCTGTTACTGATAACCTGACCAGAACAAAAACCACCATCAAACAGGAAACACCTTTTCTGGTTCTCGAGCCTAAATAGTTATTCTCTTTGCAAATAGTTCTTTACAATAGCAAGGTAGGGCCTTTTGGCCTTACCTTATTGTTTGTACTTTGAATATTCATTGGAGTTTTTCATAATGTCAGATTTAGAAAATCGTATCGCGCAATTTCAAAAGATGGCCAACGATGATCCGGATAACGAACTAGGCCATTATCGTTTGGGCCAACTCTACATGGAAAACAAACAATTTGAAGAAGCCGTTGCTTCTTTCAACCGAACCTTGATCCTTAGCCCGCAATTCTCCAAGGTTTTTCAACTTCTGGGCAACTCGCTACTTTCGCTCGATAAAAAATCTGAGGCAGTTACCACCCTGCAAAAAGGGTTTCAGATTGCTGATGAAAGGGGCGACAACATGCCCCGAGACGAAATGGCACGGATGCTTAAGGAACTAGGTGAAACGGTTCCGGAATCAAAAAAACCAGTAACCGCTGTGAATACAGGCACGGGTGAGGCTGGAAATATGCGCTGCCAGCGTCCGGGGTGTATGGCTGGTTCCAAAGCAAGAAAACTTAATTCACCTCCTCTTAAAGACGAGCTAGGCAATAAAATTTTTGAACTCATTTGCACTGACTGCTGGACCGATTGGGTTAAAAATCAAAGCATTAAAGTTATTAATGAACTTCGGCTCGATCTAAGTTCTGAACGCGGACAATCAGAATACGATAAATATATGTTTGAATTTCTCGGCCTAACCCAAGAATAATCATGGATAACTTTTGCTTGGAATATCTGGTTCGCTACGGTAAAGCAGGAGAATTCGGGAGGTTTCGCGCCCAGAAACCTCTGCAACTCCTCAAAGGCAACCTCGTTATCATCGAAACTCACAGGGGCAAAGAAACAGGCGAAGTTCTTTCTCCTTCAACACCTACCATTGCGAAGTTCCTGCCCAATACCACCGTGGGTAAACTTCATGGCATGCTCCCGGCCCAAGATGATTCACTAATTCAACTCCACCAATTAAAATCATCCCTTGTATTTGAAGCCGCCAAGAAAATCGCCCTTGCCTTGGCTTTGCCTATTTCGATTATCGAAGTTGAATTGCTTTTTGATGGCCAGCATGCTGTTCTTCATCTCGCAACCAGCCCAAAAACCGAAGTTCGAGATTTGGTATCAAAACTATCCCAAGATTTCGACCTGCATATCTATGTAGAAAACATTTCTCAACCACATCAAGAAAAAGAAGAAGAAGAAGAAGAAGAAAGCGCATCCTCCTGCGGCTCGGGTAATTGCGGCTCGAAAGAAAGCGGATGCGGATCTTGCAGCAGTGGTGGGTGTGGTTCTTGTGGTACCAGCAAAGAAAAAAAGCCTGCGTTGGAAGTAAATGCTTCACAACGCAAGCCCTTAATTTAGCTAAAATCTTTACCGCTTACTTCAATCCTGCAGCAGATCGCAATGCTGCGGCCTTATCAGTTTTTTCCCAAGTGAAGTTTGCGTGCTCACGACCAAAGTGACCGTTTCTGGCTGTTTCTTTGTAGATAGGCCTACGCAAATTCAACGACTCAATAATGCCCTTGGGCGTTAATTGGAAAGTCTTGCTGATAAGATTAGCAATCTTATCATCAGTCAAGCCATGTTTGGCGGTACCAAAGGTGCTAACCCAAATATTGATTGGGTCGGGGTAACCAATGGCATAGGAAAGCTGAACTTCACATTTCGAAGCATAGCCCGCTTTAACAACATTTTTGGCAATATAACGGCACATATAAGCAGCAGAGCGATCAACCTTAGTTGGGTCTTTGCCGCTGAAGGCACCACCGCCATGCCGACCCATACCACCATAAGTATCAACAATAATTTTTCTTCCGGTAAGGCCGCAATCGCCATGAGGGCCGCCTTCGAGAAAAATGCCCGTGGGGTTGATATGGCACAAAATGACATCGCTAGGATATTTTTTCCCCGATTCGCCAACGGGTACAAAATGGAACTTGGATTTACCATCGACCAAATCGGGCCGTTCTGCCTTTAAGGTCGGGATAATCAAAGTATTGAGAATTTCTTCACGGGCTTTATCAGAGAAGACTTTCTTCTTCTTTTTCACTTCAACAACACTCTCGTCATGCTGGGTAGAAAGCACAACAGTATGAATTCGATTGGGGGTGCCATCGGGTTTGTATTCGATGGTGACTTGACTCTTGGCATCGGGGCGGACAAACTTCAACTTGCCGTTTTCCCTTAACTTTGCGTGATTTTCAACCAAGCGATGCGCCAGAAAAATAGGTAAGGGCATCAACGATTTGGTTTCTTCACAGGCAAAACCAAACATCATCCCTTGATCGCCTGCACCACCACCATCCACACCAACCGAGATATCAGGCGATTGAGAATGCAACTTGCATTCAATCTGGCAGGTATCGGCGGCAAAGCCAATCGAGGGATCAACATAGCCGATTTCCCGAATTATTCCCCTTACAAGCTTATCCACAACCGTTCTGGTAAGTGGCGCGGTGGTGGTTATTTCACCCGCTACACAAACATAATCTGTTGTAACAAGGGTTTCACATGCTACTCTGCTCTTAGGGTCATGATGCAAGCAGAAGTCCAAAATGGTATCACTGATTTGGTCGGCAACCTTGTCGGGGTGGCCCATAGAAACGGATTCACTGGTAAAGAGATAATTCTGGTTCACAATCTTCCTCATTTTGTTAAACAATCATGTTCCGTCACGGTGTCGAAATTATAAGAAAATAGTGGGTATAAAACCAATATCAGAGTTGCAAAAAAAAGGCTTTTATGAAAAATCCCCAACCGCTGGTCTTGATCAATGCAGTGGGTCTTACCCCAAAACTGCTCAAATTCGCACCAAAACTGCAACAACTTGCACTAAATGGCTGGATGCGACCCTTAAAAGAATCTCTCCCCGCGGTGACCGCAACCTGTCAGGCCACTATCCTTACCGGTAAAGATCCCTCTGTCCACGGAATAGTTGGGAATGGTTGGCTTTTTCGCGATACTGCAGAGGTTCGTTTTTGGCAACAATCCAATCGTCTTATTCAAGCCGAACCCATCTACAAAACTGCATCCCGACTTGCACAAGCTAAAGGGGCCTCATTCAAATGCGCCAAAATGTTCTGGTGGTTTAATCAAGGCGCGGATGTTGATATTAGTGTTACCCCTAAGCCCTATTATGGTGCCGATGGCAATAAGGCCTTCGGTATTGCAGGATCATCACAAGAACTGACAACCAGCTTAGAAAAAAAGTTGGGGGCCTTTCCCTTCCCATCCTTTTGGGGGCCAATGGCGGGGCTACCCTGCACACGCTGGATAGCCCAGGCAACTGCAGAAATCATCACGCATGAAACTCCTGACCTAACTTTGGCTTACCTGCCACACCTTGATTACGACCCGCAACGCTTTGGCCCGTCGGGTTCAGACATGCCAAAACTCACCAGGGAATTAGATCAAGCTTGCGAACCGATTTTAGACTCTGCCAAAGCCAAAGGTGCCCGAGTCTGGGTTGTTAGCGAATACGGGCATTGCAATGTGCAAAGTGCGATCGAGCCTAACAAGGTGCTAAGAAAAAATGGATTTCTTATATGCAGAGAAGGGCCCTTCGGAGAGACTATCGATTTTTTTGCGAGCAAGGCATTTGCGGTTTGTGATCATCAACTGGCACATATCTATGTGAGAGAATCCAGCGATATTCCAAGAGTCAGGGAGATTCTTGAAGAAACACCGGGCATCAAAATAATTCTCGACCATGAAGGAAAGAAAAGCATGGGGCTGTCTCATCCTCGTTCAGGAGAACTTGTGGCGCTCTCAGATAACAACAAATGGTTTGCTTATCCTTATTGGCTCGATGAGCGCAGAGCCCCAGATTTTGCCCGCACCGTAGATATCCACCGAAAACCGGGCTACGACCCTTGCGAATTGTTCTTCGACCCCAAGCTACTTTTCCCCAAACTTAAAGTCATCAGAAAACTTCTAGGCAAAAAACTTGGGTTCCGTACCCTCATGGATGTTATCCCACTCGATCTCTCGTTAGTGAAAGGCAGCCATGGCTTGGTTTCTGATAATGATGAAGATTGTGCTCTATTGGCAGGAGATGGCCCTGCCCCACCTTTAGGAAAAATGCCCATGGTGAATGTCTATAGGCTGATGATGAACGCAATGGGATTTACAGATGAAGCTTAAGGTTGATCAAGCTTCCGGCTCGACAACCTTTTCTTCACCAATTTCAGGGATTGCCTCTTTGATAGGAAAAGGCAACGGTTGAAGGGCTTTCAGCCCAATATCTGTTCGGTATTGCATACCACTGAATTTGATCAAGTTAACAGCTTCATAAGCTTTGGCCCTTGCTGCAATAATATCATCGCCCAATGCGGTAACACTTAACACTCGGCCTCCATCGGTAACAATATTTCTTGAATCAAATCGAGTGGCACCATGAAAAACTTGAACATCCTTGAGCTTTGCAGCTTCACTTAGTCCAAGGATTGTATGATTTTTATCAACCGTACCAGGGTAACCTTTTGCAGCAAGCACCACGCAAACAGCGGGCCTAGGATCCCATGCAATTTTATCTTCAAATTCGTCGAGGCGATTTTCTACCGCTGCTAAAAGAAGCTCAAGCAAATCGGTTTTTAGCCTCATCATCAATGGTTGAGTTTCCGGATCACCCATCCTGCAATTAAATTCTAACACCCGCACCCCCTGCGCTGTAACCATAACCCCAGCATAAAGAATGCCGTGAAATGGCATTCTTTTACGCTTCATTAAATGCACCGTAGGGACCAAAACCCCCGCATCAATTTGATCCAGTATTTCTTTGGTACCCAAAGGCGCAGGGCAATAAGCCCCCATTCCGCCAGTATTGGGCCCAAGGTCATTATCAAAAATAGCTTTGTGATCCTGACAGGGTTCAAGGGGAATGATGGTTCTGCCTGAAACAATGGCAAGCACGCTAAGCTCTTGGCCAACCATGCGTTTTTCCAAAACAATTATTCTGCCCGCAACGCGCCCGAACTCTTCCTTCACCATGATACGCTCAACCGCCTTGTGCGCTTCTTCTTGCGTGGAACAAACAATCACTCCCTTTCCTGCAGCTAGGCCATCTGCCTTCACCACCAAAGGATACCTTCGAGTAGAAATCCAAGCTTTCGCCTGATCAGGGTGATCGCAAATTTTGAAGTCTGCGGTGGGTACATTAGCCTCATGCATGATAGACTTGGCGAAGGCCTTACTCGATTCCAAGCTGGCAGCTAATTTCGAAGGGCCAAAAATGCGCAGCCCTTCTTTTTTAAATGCATCTACAATTCCAAGGGCCAATACATCTTCCGGCCCAACCACCGTCAACCCAATGTTCTCGGCCTTGGCGAATGCCACCAAACCTTTGATATCATCCGCCGCTATAGCAACATTGGTTGCAATTGCAGCGGTACCAGGGTTGCCCGGTGCGCAAAAGATTGCCTTTGCACGCGGGGAAAGTGATAACTTCCAGGCCAAGGCATGTTCGCGCCCGCCTTTGCCTATTACTAAAACTTTCATTGCGGTTCTCGAGTTCTTAGGATGCCTACTAGGCTGGGAGAAGCGTTAACAAATAATCCTTGCCCAATCGATTACAGTAATCTCCAAAGGTTTCGCCCTGTTCTTTTCTTCCTTTAAAATCTACAAAAAGTGGGCGAAACATCGGAACTATATCCGACTTCAATACCAAATCCTTTAACATGAAATTCAGTCGAGTTCCATTTACATGGCCTCCAACAAACACCATGTACTTTTCTCCACTTCTTCCCACAAAACCTATTTCACTTTGATAAGGGCGCACACAACCATTTGGGCAACCCGTCATCCGGACATTAATAATTTCATCTGCAAGGCCAAGATCAGAAAGGCAGCCAGCCATTTCTCTTAATAAACTTGGTAGCGCCCTTTCAGATTCCGAAATGGCCAACCCACAGGTCGGTATCGCTGGGCAAGCAAGACTGTATTTCAGCAAATTCGGAAGATCTTGGGGTTTCGTAATACCATGGCTGGATAAAATGACTTCGATCTCCTCCTTTGCACTCTCAGGAAGATCACAAATCAAAATATCCTGAATCGCAGTTAGCCTCACTTCAGAATCAAACTGATTTGTTATCTTTCGCAGAGCCGTTCGCAGCCTAAACTCACCTTCATCTTTGATACGGCCACTCTCAATGCTTATACCATAAAAGAATTTCCCATCGTCTTGGGCATGCCAGCCAAGGTGGGTTTCATATCCGGTGATCTTGATGTCTTTTGGCATAACCAAAGGCTTGGTCAGATAACCCTTCAAAACTTCGCGGAACTTCTCAACGCCCCAATCTGCAACCAGATATTTGATACGAGCCCTTTTACGATCCGCCCTGTTGCCATGATCTCGATAAAGAGTAATCACGGCTTCTGCAACGGGAAGCAAATCTTCTCTTGGCACATAGCAAATAGGAATGGATAAATGTGGGAATGTCGTGGCCTTGCCATGGGTTTTCCCCATGCCACCGCCCACCAGAACATCATACCCAACCACTTCACCATTTTTAATATCTGCAACAAAGCCAAGATCTTGGCTGTAAACATCGATGCAATTATCATGGGGGGCAGTAAAGCCGATCTTAAACTTTCTGGGCAAATACAACTTTCCATAAATGGGTTCAAAATCTTCAGTCCCAGTTTCGCTAAGCGATTTACCATTAAGCCAGATTTCATGGTAAGCAGAGGATTTAGGCGCCAAATGCATTGCAATCGCATAGGCATTATCCTGAAGCGATTGATGCACCTTATCGTTCTTCATGGGTGCTGGGCAAGCCATCACATTGCGGTTCACATCGCCACACGCAGATAAAGTCGAAAGCATGCATTCATTAATGCCAGCAATCACGCCTTTAAGATTGTTTTTAAGAATTCCATGAAACTGAATACTTTGCCTGCTGGTAAGGCGGATGGTGCCGTTGGCGTGGGTTTCTGCTAATTGATCAAGGGCAAGGTATTGCTTTGCGGTCATAATCCCGCCTGGAATCCTACCCCGAACCATAAACATATAGTGCTTGCCTAGGCCTTCGGACCTGCGATTTTTACGCGCATCCCGATCTTCCTGCTGATACGAACCATGAAACTTTAACAATTGTTTGGAATCATCAGTAAAATGATCATCTGCACTGGCCAGCTCGAGGCTGAGCGAACCGCGCAGCGATCTGCTATTTTCCTTAATAATTTCAACTGCGGATCGACCGCTAGCGGGAGCTTCATCTACAACAGTTTCGTTTTCATTTGCCATAGTTTTATATTCCGGTTAGTTAAAAACATACCTATCCACTTCTTCTAAAGAGGTTAAACCCTACCAAAGTAAAAGCTTCAAAAGCCTACCTTATCAATTTAGGCGGATTAATCGTTAAATTCCAGTGCAAGAATCAACCAACTTTAATGAATAGAGCGTTTCAATCCGCATTTATCCTCACAAATATAAATATTTCACGGCTGTTTTCATACCATTCAAGTTCCAACCCAGTTCATCCGAACTTCATTAGTAGGCGGGGAAACTATTCACCTGTTAATGATTTGCAACATTTGATGAGAGGCTTAAGGTGACTGTGACGAAGGATTTGCTCAACCCCCAACATTCCATCCATTATGGTTTCCTTACAATAAATCAGGATGCCAATGGTTTTTTTGGCGCTTATCTTGTTACTAATCGTTGGGCCAGACCTATTGAATTTCGTATTAGTAGCGCTGTTCAACCCAACAAAGTCCAACATATTTTGTATGGTGATGGGCTAAAACCTTTCATTTATTCAGAAGTTATTGCCAAAACCTTGGTTGAAAAAAGCTCACAAATGGTCGATTTGGTTGTCACCGACCTTCCCGAAGTTCTTGGATTACGAAAAAAAATCGATATCCCCGTAGTTTGCCTAGCAAAAGCAGAAGGCCCCATTCCCCATGGAACTCATGTTATCCCTGGCCCAAGAGGCATCGGTTTGCACCTGGCAGGAAACATCGAAGAAGCAGAGCTTTTTACCAGCTTTTTTGATGGGCTGGATATCGATCTTGCTGAACCCTTTATTCGCATCCGGGATGCCGTTTTAGAAACAAGAAAATCTGCCACAAGATCTACTTCCGCAGCTTAATCCTGCGGTTAAGGCACGGTTGTTCCTTCGATCGTTACCATCACGGGCGTATCCTGCAGATCGGTTTTAATTTTAAGTTGTTTCTTAAACTGGCCTTCTTGCTTTATTGCGCACTTAAAAGTAACCGTTTGAACCATCGAAGCTTCACTTGCGGGCGGCGTTCCCAACTCTATCCCCTCGCCCAAGCCCTCCACTCCCAAAACTTTAAACGGTTTACCAGCACGAACTACTACCCTGCGGGTCAAACTTTCGTCGGGTTTGATTGTGCCTAAAGAAAGCAAAGCGGGGGATACACTTATCGAAGATTGAATCGTAGCTTCCACCAAAACCGAAAGCAAAGGTGTGCCAGTATCGTTGGTTTTCAAGTGAATAAACTCTTTCAGATTTCCCGAGGGTGCATCGGGCTTTAAGGTAACGCTCACCTGATATCCGACCTGCCCGGGCTTGCGATAACTTTCCTTAAAAGTGGCTTCCAATGGAGTATCCTTGGCTATCACTTCCGTTATTTTCCAATCCTGCGTTCCCGCATATTCAACCTCGATGGTTTGTTCGCTTTTCTGCCCTTGCGATACCACGCCGAACGAAACTTGCCCCGGATTGAAAACGACATCGCTTCGGCTGTTGCCTGTAACTCGGATTTCCGCAGTAGAAATATATTCTGGGCCAACTGTGACATAAACAATCACGGTCTTCGAGCCAGAAAACCTTCGGGCATCCATGGTGACATCAATGGTTGCAGATTCCCGTGGCTCCAATACTTTCACAGAAGAAGTCGCACTTGTGCAGCCACATCCACTGCGAATATTGACGATATCCATTTTCACTGCATAGATGTTGGTGATAGTAAAGCGGTGAAAAAGCTGCGCACCTTTTGGCACTACACCAAAATCATGCACAAGCCCTTCCTTAAACATCTTATCCGCCCATGCTTGGGCTGATACTGCGTTCGTAGAAACTAAACCGAGAAATAATGCTATTAAAGCATGGCGAATAATTGCCACTTAACCCTCCTTGGATCGACCCAAATTAGTCCTTATGAAATTAAATCTAATAAAAATGGGTATTTGGGAAAAGACTAATTCACACAAACACCCGTTTTATTTTATTACTTAAATGCTTCCCACTTCTCCTTGATGAACTTAAACCCATTACCATAAACATCTTCGGGAGAAGGAAACATATCTCGCCAAATCTTCGTTGCTGCTGCTAAGTCAGGCAAGGCCCTACCAAATGCCTCTATTGTTAACCAACCGTTGTACTTCGCCTTTCTTAACGCCTTAAAGGTCTCATCCCAATGCACATGGCCACTTCCTGGGGTTCCTCGGTCGTTCTCACTAATGTGAACATGAACATAGGTATCTTCCATCGATTCAATCGCCTTGGTTATATTCTTTTCCTCAATGTTAGCGTGGAAAGTATCATACATAGTGCCAAAGTAAGGGTGATTTATTTCCCGAACAAGGTTCTTGGCATCAAGGGCATTCGTAAGAAAATAGCATTCGAAACGATTGAGGTATTCAATCGCAATTTTAACATTCACTTTTTGGGCGTGATCAGCAGCTTTGCTTAAAACTTCAACAGCTCGTTTATGCTCCTCTTGGGTGGGGGGTTGACCTGTAAATTCACCCAAAGCAGAATGATAAGGCCCCGCAAGCACATCGCCGCCCAAGGCACTGGTCATATCCAACGCCCATTTGATTCGTTCGAGGCCCGCAGCACGAATCGCTGCATCGGGGCTAATTGGGTTGGTATCTGCGTTAACCACAGTTACGGCAGTACAACCAAGGCCAAGATTATCGAGTTCTTTTTTGATTTTTTTGTAGTGTTCAGCATCCCCATCGAAAAGTGGGATTTCCACTCCATCGTAGCCGGTCTTCTTGATCTTTTCCAAGATAGGAAAATGCTCTTCGGTAACATAAGCAGTCCACAACAGCAGATTCATTCCGACCTTCATACTAATACTCCGCTTAAAGATAAATTAAAAGCCAAAAGAATATCTTGTGCTAAATCGGCTGAAGATGCAAGAAGGTGATTAAAAAAACTTAGCTCGAACTCAAACATTTAGTAAAATTTTTACAATAAAAACAATCTTTGTACCTATGCAGATAAAAGAAATATACCCTTAAGCGGATAGAATTTGAGAAAGATAGGGCGCTTGGGTTTGAAAGAAAATTATACTAATTAAAGCCAAAATGTAAGTGCAACTGAGAAAATACTAAGCGTCTATAGGTGCGTTTATTTATTTCAAACCAAGATATTTAAATATTATTATGCTTTTATCTTGCAATAACTTCCTTAGCTTTGTAAATTAGCTTTGCAAAGTCGCTCAAAGCCACCAAAGCCACCAAAGCCACCAAAGCCACCAAAGCCACCAAAGCCACTAGTCTACTGGCGTTCAACTTTCCATAAAAGCGAGTATTCGAAATGCTTAAAAGATCCAACAAACAAAAAAGCAGTTTCTTTAAACCCTTTTTGCTCCAACTTGAAGACCGGATAACACCCACTGCCTTTTCCGAACCCATAGTTCTTGCAAGCACCAATGGGGTTTTAGACATCACGCTTTTAGGCCACCAATCAAACCAACTATTAGAAACAAGCACCGGACCTTCAACTACGGCTCTTACAAACACAGGCGGCTTTTACACCTATCAATGGACTTTAAATGCTGGCCAAGCAAAGCAAAACGGTGTTAATGTCGCTGCAACCACGGGAGATTCTTACCCTGGCCCTACCTTATTCGCTAATCGGGGGGACACTATTAGAATTACTCTGCAAAACGATTTACCAGATTCAATTCCTCTAGCTCCAAATGTAAATACGGCTTTTAAATTGGCAAGTACTATGGCCCCTGGGCCTCAACCTATTAACAACCATATGCACGGACTTCATGTATCCCCAGGGGGTGCTTCCGATAATGTGTTACTTGAAATTCCACAATCAATGGCTTTTGTTTACGAATATGTCATTCCCCAAAGCCAACCAGATGGACTTTTCTGGATTCACAACCACCGACACGAATTTACCTCAGACCAAACCTATCGTGGCCTTGCAAGTATGCTTATAATTGGAAATGCAGCAAGTAATATTAACCAAATCAGTGCTATTCCCGCTGCTAACCAACGGGTTATGGCACTGCAAACTCAAACTCTGGCACACACTACAAACCCGTCTATTCCAACTTATTTAACGACTCCTATGGCAAACGGTAGTGCCATTACCGTAGCAGGTTTACCAAATCCAACTCAGTACCTTCAATATTTTCAGGGGGGTAGCGTACAAACCCCTGAACTCGGGACTACAGGTGGTGTCCCTACTGCATTTCTTAAGCAGTATTCTGTAAATGGATTAGTCAACCCCACAATCACGGTGGGCCAAAATCAGACCGAAGTTTGGTCTTTTGCCAACATTAGTGCTGTAACAAATTTTCAAATCCAGCTTTATGATCAATCTAGTGCCCTTGTATCTGGCAAACTATTTCAAATTGCTCAGGATGGAAATGCATTGGTCAATCCTGTTGCAGGCAATGGCCTTATCATTGCCCCGGGAAGTCGCTATTCTTTTGCGATAACTGCTCCCTCAATAAGCGGGAATACATATACTATAAAAGCAAATGATATCCAATCTGGCACCTCCAATGCCAATCCGCCCTATAATATTTCTCTGGTGACCTTAATCGCAAATTCTAGTCCTGGAAGTCCTACCAATATTACCACTTCCACAATTTTAACAAGTTCAAGTAATCTACCCTTTGAAGATTTATCCACCCAAACCGTAACCACAACTAGAACCGTAACTTTTAGTTCTGAGGTTGCAAATCCAAATGCAGGAGGTTCAATCGCCGGCGGAACAGGTAATGCTTTTGAAATTACTGGCGAGTCTTTTCCTAATAACCTTATCTTTCAACCACGACTAAACACCGTGGAGGAATGGACCCTTTATAACTATAGCAACCAACCCCATCCATTTCATATCCATGTGAATGATTTTCAGGTAATGTCTATTTTTGCACCTACCGAACCTTCGGGGGCAGTGCAATTTTACCCTGGGAATGTCACCACGCCTTACCAATATGGCTTGGATGTGATTAATGTTCCACCTGCACTTTTTGCAAATAAGGTAATTACCGGTCTAACTGTTACCTCTGGTGCAAGTGGGCACAGGATTTATTAATGGGCAAGTAGTTACTATTGTAAATAGTACCGGCGGCACAACCACGGCTGCATCCGGGATTGCAACGGCAAATTCATTAGGAGTACTTTCTGCGGTCACAATAATCAATTCGGGCAGTGGCATTCTTAATAAGGCCGCTGTTACTATTTCCAGTTCCACCAGTACCACTAATGCCACCGGAACCGTTGTAGTACAAAACGGAATTGTGGTACCTAATTCGCCACCTTCCCAAAATCCCATTTCTGGTGGGCAGGCTTCAAACAATTTTGCAAATGCTCTTGTCCCAGGCAAGGTAGTTATCCGATATAAACCCACCGACTATACTGGTTCTTATGTTTACCACTGCCATATCCTCACACACGAAGATCGTGGGATGATGGCTCTTGTAACTATTCTTCCAAACATCCCGATTTACGCTACGGGTGCGGGCCCAGGTGGAACTCCTCAAGTTAATGTTTATAACAGTATAACCAACAGTTTGATTACTTCCTTCCTAGCTTTTGAACCTGGTTTTTCTGGGGGAGTTACCACCGCTGTTGCCGATGTTAACAACGATGGGGTTTCTGACCTCATTGTTGGGGCCGGGCCAGGCGGTGGCCCTCGTGTTCAAGTCTTTGATGGGGCTACCAATTTCACCACCGTGCTTAAGGATTTCTTTGCTTTTAATACCGCATTCCGAGGCGGTGTTTCTGTCACGGGTGGAGATTTTAATTCGGATGGCTACGCAGACATCGCTGTAGGGGCTGGCCCTGGCGGTGGCCCTATGGTTAGCATTTTTGATGGCCAAACCGGCGCTACTCTTAATTCTTTCTGGGCTTTTGACTCTGCCTTCTCGGGCGGCGTTACCGTTGCTACCGGAGATACTGATGGTTCTGGGTTCCCCTCTTTAATCACTGGGGCTGGGGTAGGCGGCGGGCCGGAAGTTAGAGTTTGGCGTAATTCGCAATTCTTTGCCATTGGTTCCACTCCAATTTTACCCGGGGCACAAACCATCTCTCCTATGAATCTAACCAGTGCTTTTTATGCCTATGAACTTGCCTACACAGGCGGAGTTCAGGTTAGTACCGGCCTTACCTCGGGTATGTCACAAGGGGGATTCGACCGAATCATAACAGGAACTTTATCTGGGGCTCCTTTAGTTTCTGTTTGGCAAGCAATGGGTAATATGGACCCTTATCCAATGAGTGCTACCCCTGCAAATACTTTCGAACAAGTTTTTACTTTCTTTGCGTTTGATTCAACTATCACCAGCGGGGTTTTGGTTGGCTCGGTAGATGTAAGCACCGGTTCCGACTTACTTGTTTCAACAGGCGCAGCAGGCACCGTAGTTACACGCTACTCTTTGCTTCCTGGCGTCGACCTGCCAACAACGCTCTTCCAGTTTAATCCGTTCCCTGGTTTTAAGGGTGGCACCACCCTTGGTGGAAGCAACTAGCCTAACAACTGGCATTGGTGCGTTTATTTCAAAGGCGCTGAAGTAACATTATACTTCAGCGCCTTTATTTCATCCCAGACCAAGTCACTTCAGCTTTTTTTATTTTTGCCAAGATTCAAAGCCGGGCCGCCATAATCTTCACGAACAATCTTGTTTTCTTGTGAAATTATCATTTCAAACAGGCAAAGAAGCTTCTTAACCCCTAAAATGGTAGAGGTGCATTGATTTGACTAAAAAGCTTTCCTTGCATTCGTGTTTAATTGCAACTATGAAAACCGTTTTGACGATAATACTGAAACAATGAATAGTTTTTTTTGCAACTTAGTATTTGTTTTTCTAGGCACAGCGGAAATAAACCCCGCTGATGTGGATTTCTTTGAAGCCAAAGTTCGCCCTGTATTTATCGAACATTGCGAAAAATGCCATAATGCATCTAAGCAACAAGGCGGCTTCCGGCTCGACTCTAAAGAACACTTTTTTAAAGGCTCCGACTCTGGGCCCATTTTTAACCCAAGCAAACCCTCAGAAAGCAAAATATTAAAACTATTGCATTATCAGAGTGAACTTAAAATGCCCCCTAAGGGCAAACTTCCTGATCCGGTGATCGCTGCTATTTCTGAATGGATCAAAAAAGGTGCACCCTGGCCTCTTAACAAAAAGCCTAGTCCTAATTCGCTTGCTAAAGCTAGTACCGATCACTGGGCCTTTGCCCCTATCACTACACCTGCAATTCCAAAAATTATAAACCCGTCGCTTGCTTCAAACGAGATTGATTTCTTCATCGAATCAAAGCTTGAACAAAACAAAGTTACGCTTTCAAAACAAGCCGATAAACGAACCCTTATCCGCAGACTTAATTTTGTTCTCTTAGGCCTTCCCCCCACTCCACAAGAAGTGGAATCGTTTTTAAATGATCCTGACCCTCAATCTTACCCTAAGTTGGTCAACAAGCTTTTAAACTCTCCACACTTTGGCGAACGATGGGCTAGGCATTGGCTTGATCTCGCACGCTACGCTGATAACCGTGGTTACATTGGTGTTGGTGTGGATCGCACCTACCCTTATGCCTATACCTTCCGGGATTGGGTTATTCAATCCTTTAACAGCGATCTGCCTTACGATAAATTTCTTACCTATCAAATAGCTGCAGACAATCCAAAATCAGGTGCTTCTAAATCCGATCTCGCTGCATTAGGGTTCTTTACCGTCGGCAGAAGATTCATCAATAATCAAAACGACATCATCGATGATCGAATCGATGTATTATGCAGAACTACCATGGGCCTTACCGTTACTTGCGCTAGGTGCCATGATCACAAGTACGATCCCATTCCTACCAAAGACTACTATTCTTTGTATGGCGTTTTTGCAAGTTCACAGGAACCCGAAGATCTACCCGATTTGGGTATCGATAGTACCGGGCCCGAGTTTATTGCATTTCAATCTGAATTAGCAAAGCTTACCGTCGAAAGAGAAAAATTCGAAGCCGACAATGCAGAAATCAAAATCAAAGAGCCAAGAAAGTTTTCCGAAAATATAAAGCCATACGACAACCGCATCAAGCAACTTAAATCCAAGCATCCTGGTTCACCACCCAAAGGCATGGCCCTGTTTGATAAGCCCGCCCCAGTAGAACCCGTAGTTTTCATTCGTGGCAATCAAGGCAACAGGGGGCCACAAGTACCTAGGCAATTTCTGGAAGTGATCAGTGGCGCCAATCGTACTCCATTTAAGCAAGGCAGTGGCAGGCTCGAAGCTGCCCAAGCAATTACATCGCCCAAAAATCCCCTTACTGCAAGAGTTTGGGTCAATCGAGTTTGGGCGCATGTGTTTGGTAACCCTTTAGTTAAAACACCCAGCGATTTTGGCGTTCGCAGCGACCCACCTTCCCACCCAGAACTCCTTGATTTTCTCGCTTCCAATTTTATGGAAGATCACTGGTCAACCAAAAATCTCATCAGGCACATGCTGCTATCCTCTACCTTTAAACAAACCAGTTCACCCCGTGAAGAACTACAAGACAACGACCCAGAAAACTCTCTTTTAATTCGTATGAATCGCAGAAGGCTGGATTTCGAATCCATGCACGATAGCATGCTTGCAATGGCAGGCACCCTTGAACCCACGGTAGGGGGCAGATCGGTCGAAATGTTCACACAACCCTTTAGTAACAAACGAGCTTTGTATGCTTTCATCGACAGGCAAAATCTTCCGGGCGTTCTACGAACCTTCGATTTCGCTTTGCCCGATACCCATAGCCCACAGCGCTTTATCACCAGTGTTCCCCAGCAAGCGCTTTACCTTTTAAACTCCCCCTTTGTTCAAGAGCAATCCTCAAAATTCACCCTTCGATTTACTAACACCGATTCAAATCCTGAAAAAGTAGAAGCAATGTATCGTGTAGCATTGCAACGAACTCCTTCAAAAGAGGAACTTGCATCTGCACTAGATTTTCTACAATCTGCAGGACCTGATGGCTTTAAACAACTGGCACAAGTGCTTCTTGCAAGCAACGCATTCCAATTCATTGATTAACAAAAGGCATCACAAATGTTAAACCGAAGAATGATGTTGGAACGATCTGCGATGGGCATGGGCGCCCTTGCCCTAGGCGGAATGTTGCAATCTGCAAATGCCTCCGAAGCCAACCCACTTGCAGTTAAAAAACCCCACTTCGCTGCAAAGGCAAAACGGGTGATCCATTTGTTTATGAATGGCGGCCCCTCTCATGTTGATACCTTCGATCCCAAACCTTCATTAGAAAAATACGCTGGGAAAGCCCTCCCAGTTGATAACCCAAAAACTGAGAGAAAAACAGGCGCTGCTTTCCCCTCCCCTTTCAAGTTTCAAAAATACGGCCAATCTGGCATCGAAGTCAGCGAACTCTTTGCAAAAACCGCACAGCATGTCGATGATATGTGCATCATCAGATCTATGCATGCCAATGTTCCCAATCATGAACCCTCCCTTCTGCTTATGAATTGTGGCGAAGCTCGCCTGATCAGGCCCAGTATGGGCAGTTGGCTCACCTACGGCCTAGGAACTGAAAACCAAAACCTTCCTGGCTTTATTGCTATGTGCCCAGGCGGTTACCCTATTCAGGAATCTCAGAACTGGCAGGCCGGCTTTCTTCCTGGTATCTATCAAGGTACCTACATCGATACCAACCAAACCGAGGTGAACAAGCTTATCGAGAACATTCGTAACAAGAATCTTTCGCTTGAAAAACAAAGGCAGCAGTTAAATCTTTTACAAAAACTGAATTCTCTACACGCCAAAGATCGACTCACCGATCCTATTCTTGAATCCCGCATTCAATCATTCGAACTTGCTTACCGCATGCAAATGGATGCTTCCGATGCCTTTGATGTTAGCAAAGAATCAAAGCATGTTCTGGATATGTATGGCCCCGGCGTTCAAGCCCGACAAATTTTGATCGCCCGAAGGCTTCTTGAACGAGGCGTTCGCTTTGTTCAAGTTTGGCACGGCGCTGGCCAACCCTGGGATAGCCATGATGATATCGAAATTAACCATCGAAACCTTGCCAAGGAATGCGATCAAGCCATCTGGGCCCTTCTTGCAGACTTAAAACAACGAGGCATGCTTGACGATACTTTAGTTATTTGGGGCGGCGAATTTGGCAGAACTCCCACCGTAGAACTTCCCACCCCAGGCGCTAATGCAGGCAAAATTAATGGCCGTGACCATAACCATCACGGCTTCTCTATGTGGCTCGCTGGCGGGGGCGTTAAGGGCGGTACCGTTGTAGGCAATACCGATGAATTTGGCTTCGCTGCTCAAGATAACAAAGTTCATGTTCACGACCTTCATGCCACCATGTTACAGCTTTTAGGGTTCGATCATGAAAAGCTTACTTATCGTTATGCAGGCCGTGATTTCCGCCTGACCGATGTGCAAGGCAGAGTTGTAAATGAAATTATTGCCTGACCTAAATATCTTGAACTTGCTATAACAATCTTTTAGATGCCTAATGTTGGGCATGAATATTATTTCTGCTGAGCCGCCCACTTAAGATGGATCACCTTCCTAAAACCAGAGCCGAGGTTATCACCCTTTCCATCTTAGTCGAAGGCGGGCTTATTCTAGCAGCCTACCCACTCGGCTGGCTACTTGGCATTCACCCCTTAAGCAGCTTTAACCTCAACTGGCACGATTCATGGATAGGCATGGTTGCTACTTTGCCCTTGCTGCCAATCTTTTTGATCATGATACATGGCCCAATTCCATTCCTAGGAAAATTAAAGTCCATCAGCAAAGATACCATCAGGCCAATGATGCGAAGGTGCACCATTCCTGATCTTATTGGAATTAGCGTGCTCGCAGGGGTTGGCGAAGAGATGGTTTTCCGAGGGGTTCTGCAAACTTGGCTAGCACAAGATAGCCCTAGCTGGGCCGCTATTGTTGCCGCTAGCCTATCGTTCGGAATGATGCACTCTATGAGCAGAAGCTATTTTGTACTAGCCAGCCTAGTAGGGGCTTACCTAGGATTCCTCTTTGTTTGGACAGGCAATCTCATAACCCCAATCCTAGTACATTGCCTTTATGATTCTTTCGCACTCTATTACCTCACAAGAATCTGGAAACCCTTCCCTAATGAAGAACCCGCACCTATCGAAGATGATGAGATGGAAGATGATTTTATGGATGATTTAAACTGACCCTTCCTAAATTCGTAATCACTCCGCCTTTACACTTATACTTTCGTTTTTTTTCTCCCTACTCCCAACCCTCTTCCCTCCGAGAAAAGGGCCCTTCGCTTCGCTAGCCCGGCTGTTTGCTATTACTTTCAACTTTTCTTACAATGCCCACCCACTCTACATGCGTTTGCAACACCGCCTACAGATGTTTAATCCTGGGCACGCCAATCTCCCGATTGGCTTTTATAACCCGGCCAATCAGGAGATTGGCGTTCCCAGGGGAAATACACAAACAAGAGTCCCCACCGCCACTGTTATCGATTTGGGGTCGGTGGGCTTGTTTATCTTCCTTATCATTTTATTTAATTACACAACGAGCAGCCCCAAAACCACCACCCAGCAGCCCCAAAGCCCAGCGACCTCTTGATTGCTAACAATGGCGCTGGGAATGCCGATTTCAATAACACTAACACACACACGAGAAATGGAGGACTTTCAGACAGAACAATCCATCAATTTATCATTCAAAACCTGATAGTTGTTTAATTGCTATGTATTATTGCTAAAATGAAATATATGGTAATTCAGGAACAATTATAATGGCTGAAAACAACCCCCTTCAAGATGCTTTGCTTAATGATGCTAAGTCAGGAAAACCCGATGCAATTGATAGGCTTATTTCGCATCATCGGGAACCCCTCAGGCGCATGATCAACAATCGCATTGATCCCGCACTTTCTGCACGCGTTGATGCAAGCGATATTGTTCAAGATGTGATGCTTGAGGCACACCGCAGGCTAAGTGATTATTTGCGAAATCCAGAAGCTATGCCTTTTCATCTTTGGCTTAGGCATATCGCACTCGACCATATCATCGATGCACATCGCAAACACAGGCTTGCAAAGCGAAGAAGCCTAGATCGCGAAAAACCTCTCGTTATCTCAGGCATGAACGACCAATCTTCAATTGAACTCGCAGGCCAACTACTTGCCAACGGAGTTACCCCTGCTTCTGCTGCAATTCATGCAGAGCTTAAAGGTAGGTTGGATGCAGCAATTGCACTCTTAGAACCCGATGACCGCGAAATTGTACTCATGCGCCATGCAGAGCAGATGACCAACCAAGAAGTGTCAGCTTTACTAGGTTTGAAAGAAGCAGCGGCATCGATGCGCTACCTTCGTGCAGTAAGAAAGCTACGAAGTGGGTTATTGCCTGGGGGCCTTTAAGCATGGATAAAACCAAGGATATTACGCAATCAAAAAATAATGCTGCTGCGGATGAACTCCTTGCATCGCTTCTAGAAGAATTGTTGAATCAATCACGAAAAGGAAACAACAACCTAGAAGAGCTATGCGTCAAGCATCCTAGAGCTGCACAGGAATTAAGAGAGCTATGGGCTGCAAGCCAATTTGCAGATGTATTTGGAAAGCCCAATTTGCTCGATTTGCAAAAGCCCCTGCAAGATCCACCCCTACCAGCAACATCGTTTCCAAAATACTTTGGGGAGTTTGAACTGCTTGAAGAATTGGGAAGAGGCGGAATGGGCGTCGTGTATAAAGCATGGCAGAAAAATCTCGGCAGGATGGTTGCTTTGAAAATGGTGCTTCGAGGGATGCATGCAAGGCCCGAAGAGATGGCACGATTTCAAGCAGAGGCAAAAGCCATCGCTCTACTTGAGCATTCTAATATTGTTCCTGTTCATGAGGCAGGTATTTATGAAGACCAGCCTTATTTCAGTATGCGCTTTGTCGAAGGGCAAACCCTTGCTACAGTTCTGGCCCAAGGGCCTATCAAGCCCAGAGAAGCCGCTTCGCTGATTGCGAAAATAACCCGTGCAGTTCATCATGCCCATGAGCGAGGGGTGTTGCATCGAGATTTAAAACCTTCGAATGTTATTATTGATCGCGATAACCATCCGCTCGTAACCGACTTCGGCCTTGCCAAAAGAATTGACCTTCCCGATGACAACCCCTTAACCCAACCGGGTGCAATTCTTGGGACCCCATCGTACATGGCACCCGAACAAGTCAGCAGCAGCAGGGGGGTCGTTGGCCCTGCCAGCGATGTATACAGCCTTGGGATCATCCTTTACGAAACACTTACCGGCAGGCCCCCATTTAGGGCGGCATCGCCTGTGGATACGCTTTTATTAGTGCTTGAACAAGACCCTGTAAGGCCAAGGCTTTTGAACCCGAAGGTGGATCCGGATCTTGAAATGATCTGCCTAAAATGCCTGCAGAAACAGCCCGATCTTCGCTATACCAGTGCCCAAGATCTTGCAATCGACCTCGAGGCATGGGTTCGAGGCGAGACCACTTCTGTTCGTTCGGGCAGCTTAGGATCTTTCTCCAACTTCTTCAGTAGGATGTTGCGAGATACTCATCATGCCATCGTTCTTGAAAACTGGGGTTTGCTATGGATGATGCATAGCGTCATGATTTTTTCTCAGTGCGTAGCAACTTGGTATATGAATCGAGTTGGGATCAGTAGCCCGTGGTGGTACATTTTGCTATGGGGTGGTGGTTTGGCGTTATGGGGAGCAATATTCTGGGAGTTGCGAAAGCAAGGTGGGCCGGTTCTTTTTGTAGAAAGGCAAGTTGGCCACATCTGGGCTGCTGCTGGAATTTCTACCATCGGAGTATTTTTTACGGAAATATTTTTACAAATGCCCGTGCTTACACTTTCCCCCATACTAGCTATTATTGCTGGGACTGTTTTTTTCACCAAGGCGGGTATCTTAAGTGGTGAATTCTATCCCCCTGCGATCGCCCTTTATCTCACCACCATCCCTATGGCACTATGGCCCGAACTTTCTCAACTTGTTTTTGGAACAGTGAGCGCAATCTGCTTTTTCATCCCGGGTTTGAAGTATCACAAATTGCGTTTGAGATCGCGCCTTGCAACCAACCATGGTGAAGCATTGGGTTTTAGTTCTCAGAATAATTTGGTTACGACCCAATCTGCGAGATGACGGCCCCTTCGGGTAAGGCTTAAACTTTCGCCATCGTCTTTCAACAATCCCTGCTGCACTAGGTAATCTTTTTTAGGGCCAGTGATTTGATCAAGATGAAACCCGGTGCGAGATAAAAACCTCTGTCGATTAGCGCCTTGCATTCTCCGCAAATTTAAACCCAGCGTTTCAATCGCCTCTTCACGCGGCTCGAGTTGTTCTGATTGAAAGATTGTTTCTTGCCCAGACAACGATTTTTGGATATAGGAATCTAGATCTCGTGTGTTCACTTCGCGTTTTCCATCTACATATCTAGCAGCGCCCATACCAAAGCCAAAGTAGGCAGCATTTTCCCAATAAACCTGATTATGCCAGCATCGTTTGTTCACCTTAGCAAAACTAGAAATCTCGTAATGTTCGAAGCCATTCGCTTCTAAGGTATCAATAGCAGATTCATAAAGTGCAAGTTCTTCAGTATCTTCCAGCGGAATGATTTCTCCCCGGTTCATTCTTTTCCAAAGGGGTGTACCTTTTTCGTAGGTAAGACCGTAGGTTGAAAAATGATCAGGTAAAAGTGCCAAACCTTGGGCAAGATCTTGGTTCCAAGAATGAAGTGATTGGCCTGCAGAACCAAAAATAAGATCTATGCTTATCGAAGGAATCCCAAGTTTTCTGGCTTCTTTTACAACCGAATCTACTTGAGGATTACTATGCTTTCGATCGAGAAGTTGCAAAACAGGTTGCTGAAAAGATTGAACCCCAAGGCTAAGGCGGCTAAGGCCAAAGTTTGCAAGAACTTGTAATTTTTCAACAGTAGTGGAATCTGGATTAGCCTCGATGGAGAACTCGCACACCCCTTGCAAAGGCAGCCATTCTTTTAGGATGGAGCAAAGGCGTTGCAATTGGGAAGAAGAAAGTTCGGTAGGAGTTCCGCCTCCTAGGAACCAAGATTGAACTGGATGAGGCTTGCCTAGTTTTTTTATTTCGGATTCGAGTGCATCGAGGTATTTATCGCGAAGATTTTCTTTACCTGTTGCAATTGCGAAGTCACAATAGCCACAATGATGAGCACAAAATGGAATATGTATGTAGGCAGCTTCGGGCTTACGCCAATCAGGAATGCGATAATTTGCCGAGGTGCTTTGCACGCTTTTGGTTCCAGTTTGATTCAATGCCTATAAGATAAAACAGACAAGGTTTAATCTAGCAAAAAGAAAAGGGAAGAAGCATGAAACTAGCAGGAAAAGTAGCCTTAGTTACGGGAGCATCGTCAGGAATTGGCAGGGCAGCAGCCATCGCCCTTGCAAAAGAAGGTGCGGATATTGCGCTTAATTATCTGACTTTGCCCGAAACTGCTGAAAGCGCCAAGAAAGAAATCGAAGCACTAGGCAGGAAATGCCTGCTTTATCCGGTAGATTTAGTGGACCAAACTCAGGTCGAAAACATGGTTGCAGATGTAGTAAAAAAATTAGGCAAGGTTGATACTCTGGTTTCTAGCGCGGTTTATAGCGACCGCGAGATGTTTCATATTGCAGATATGAAAGGCTTTCACAAAACCATTGATGTTTCAATGTGGGGGGCATTTCATACCTTACGAGCCTGCACCAACCATATGATTAACCAAGGCGAAGGGGGCAGTGTCGTAATAGTAAGCTCACCTCACGCGGTGGTGCCCTACCCTTCTTGTATGGCGTACAATATGGCAAAAGCAGGGCTAGATATGATGGCAAAAACCGCTGCTATTGAACTTATTAAGCATAAAATTCGAGTGAACATTATTTATCCGGGGTGGACCGATACCCCAGGCGAACGAAAATTCTTCACCGAAGATACTTTGCATAAAGCCAGTACTTTTTTACCCCTAGGAAGGTTAGCACAGCCTGAAGAAATCGCCCGGGGCATTGTATTTCTTTCTGACCCAGATTCTTCCTATATTACCGGCAGTCTCCTTACCATCGATGGCGGCGGTATGCTTCCTTGGTGGTCGAAGCGAGGAACCGGGGATTTTTAGCACCCATCTTTTATTGTGTTAATTTGCTTAATTTGTTACCCTAATCTTTCACGAGTCTATTATTAGGGTATACCTGTTGAATTTCTTTGTGGAGTCAATCATGTTCAAAAGATCACTGGCGTTTGTTTTTTCCGCCGCTTTTTTAAGCTTTCTACTCTTCTCTCCAACAATCAAATCGATCGCAGCAGAAAATCTTGTCAAAACTGATTGTGCTATCGATTGGATCCCCAAAACCACCACAGCCTTTAGCATTATGCTAAAAAACAAGGAACAACTCGATCTTGTTTTAAATAGCAAAGCATTTAAAAAACTTGCAGAGCTTGGTGCAACTAAAATAGCAATAGATAAATTTAATGAAGCGTTTGGCGGTGTAGACGGTAACAAAGAAAAAATGACTCAGATTCTTAAAATTGCCGGACAGCTTTTTTCCCATGAAGTAGTTATTGCAACCGGGCCGAATGCGCCAACATCTTTAGGCACACTTATTAGCGCAATAGGTGCAAGCCAAATGGCACCATTAACCCTAATAATGCAGGGTAATTTTGATCAAGATGCCATCAGCAAAGCACAGGGCGAAAGCATCATTCAATCGTTAGTGGAATCTTCCGAAGACCTGAAAGTGCCTGAACTTTTATTGGCATTTAAATTGAAGGATAAAAAAACAGGCGAAGAACTTATCAAAATGCTTGAAGACAAACTTCCAATGATCGGAACTGCTGAACCCAAATTTAAAGGCGCTGCAAAAAAAGAAAAGATATTAGGCACAGATTTTATAACTCTGAAACTTAAAGGCCGTATGTTTCCCATCGAGGAAATCAACGAAATCGCCGGTATCGAAGAAGATGATCTTAAAAAGTTCAAGGCCGACCTTGCAAAGCTAACTTTTACTGCAGCTATTGGCATTAAGGATAACTATCTTATTGTTTCAATAGGCCCAGATCTGACTTATCTTAAAAGCATAGGTAAAGGCCCTTCCATTGCTTCCATAAAAGAAATGGCCCCTCTTGCAAAGCATGCTGGCAAAAACATTCTTGGCATTCAATACTACAGCAAAGAATTTCTTGAAGCCGCCCAAAGTTATGGCGCAAACCCTGAAGAAACCAGCGATAAAATCATGGACCGGATTGAGAGTGCAAATCTACCCGAAGAAATAACAAAACGAATTGAAAAAGATGTTGATTTACTAACCAAAGAAGCTTTCGAGTTTGCACCAAAAGTTGGTGCCCGAGTCGGCATATCTTTCTTAAGCACCAAAGGTTGTGAATCAGCGAATTATGATTTCAGTTCCAATTTGCCCATTGATGGCTCAAAGCCTTTGGGTTTGCTGCAAAACTTTGGTGGCAACCCGATCTTTGCAACCGTGCTTCGTGGCAAAGATATTGAGAAAACTTGGAACTTCGTTTCCAAATGGAGTGCGATTTCTTATGGCTACTTTACAGAATTTGCGATCCTATTCGTTCCTGCGGATCAAAAAGAACAAGTAACTGCATTCCTTAAAAAGCTAGAACCTACGATTGCGAAACTTGCAAAAATCACTTCCTCGGATTTGATCCCTGCGATGAAAGATGCACAAATCGCTTTTGTTCTTGATGGCAAACTTGGCAGCAAGCAATGGAGCCTGTTGATCCCCAAATCTAAGAAAGATCTTTTTGTACCAGAGCCAGCCTTTATTCTTGGCCTTAGCGATACAGCAAAATTTAGTTCTGCGATGAAAAGTTACCGTGAAGGGCTCAATCAAATCATCAAGGATGCAGCGGGCTTTGACCCCACCGGAACCCTTGCTGCAATCAAAATTCCTGCCCCCGAAGAAAAAGCTTTAAAAGAAGGCAAAGCTTACTTCTACCCCATTCCAGCATTGGAAGATATTTCGAAAAAGTTACAACCCGCAGCAGTGGTTGGCCCCAACTTTTCTGCAATCACTTTATCCTTTGAGCATGCAGAAAGATTGTTGAATAAAACTCCACTTACTTCTGATATTGCAAAGCTTGCTAACACCGAAAAGAACCTTGCTGGGTTTTGTATTTTCGATAACACTGCCTTGATGCAAATGATCAATCCTTGGGTCGAATTTGGTTTTGAAATGATGCCCCAAGGCCTTGACGAGACTTTTGGTGTGAAGAAACAGATCAAAACTTTCTTTGAAGTTCTTGGCACCTGTAAAGGAACTGTCTGCACTACCTTTATGGAAGATGGAATATGGGTTAACCACTCAATTTCTGTTTGGAAAGACTTAGAATAATCGTAGTAATGGTTTAAATAAAGGCCCCTTGCTTGATTGCATGGGGCCTTTAGTTTTTAAATTGCACCTGCAACCATTCTATTATTTCTTCGATATGAAGTTGCGGTTCAGGTTCAAATTCGAAGGTATGATGCGCCTTGGGGTAGTCTTTAATAATCAAGGAACCCGAGGCAAAGCGTTTAACAAATGCAATCGTTTTTCCATTGTCAATGATTTTGTCTTGCCCAGCAATAACCAACAGAATGGGCTTGCTGATTTTCGTTCTGAAAATTATTAGATAAAAATCCAACCTCACGCTATCTAAAAGAAACCTCGCAGTTGCCTTCCTTAATGCAAGTGGATCTTCTTTAAGAAATTTTTGAGCAACCGGGTTGGCAGTAAAAAGTTCTGGATCGTTTAAGGGAATATTAAAAAGCTTCCGGGGCGTAAACAAACTGCCCAAGGCAATAAAAAGCCTCTCTTTAAAAGCCGGGTGAACTTTAGGGCAAAACCCAGGCGCCATCAGAATAAACCCATCCACCAGATTAGCCATGCGAATTTCTAGCCCAAATGCGATCTTCCCACCCCAAGATATCGCCCCAAGAATCAAAGGCGTTGCCCCCGCAATTTCTTCTCTTTGATACTGAAGAAATCCCTTAAGATCATCCAATAAAGTGCGAAAAGAAGGGCTATCTCCCCTTGAAACATCATTGAGCCCGCTGCCACGCCTATCTAAAAAAAGAACCCTGTAGCCTGCTTGCGCAAATTTCTTGCATGAAGATTCATACCAACCACCATGGCTTTGAATTCCATGAATAAATACGATTGTCCCCTTGGTTATGCCTACAGAATGAAAATGTCGGTAGGAAAGTTTGTACCCGCTTAAAGTAGAAAAAGACAAGATTTCGAATGAAGCTTCATCCACGCAGGATCTCCTGACTAATAGCCACTCTGGCCAATGCCGCTTCATCAAGAACAATCCCTAATCCATGGCCTGTAATTGCAGGGGCGACTCCACCCCAACCAAAAGTAATATCCCGTTTAGATAAATTCTCCTTCACCAGATGTTTATCGTAAGACCCTTCAAGAAAGCGAATGTCGCAAACAGAACAAGCAAAATGTCTGCCTGCAGAAGAAAGAATAGCAGTCTCGCCCACTTGGCAACCAAGTTGATATTTAATGCCATGTCTTCGGGCATATTGCGCCAGTCGTAAGGAAGGGATAAATCCACCGCATTTAGAAAGCCTGATGTTAAAATAATCGCATGCCTGGTGTTCAACCGCACGCTCTGCATCGATCATCGAACAAAGAGATTCATCAAGCATAATTGGGGTGCGAACTTGCGCTCGTACTTTTTTCAACTGGTAAACCTGTTCATGGGGCACGGGTTGTTCCATGCAAGTGATTCCTGCAGGTTCTAATTCTTGAATGCGAGCAACTGCGTCATCAATCGACCAAGCTTCATTGGCATCAACCCTGATATCCATTTTTTTCCCGAGCCATTTTCGCACCTGTAAGATTCGCTTAGCATCATCATAACCCGCAATGCCCACCTTTACCTTCATCTGCTGAAAACCATAAAGGCTGTAAAGAAAAGAGGCTATTTTCATTTTCAAACCAGATGCAGAGGTTATCGCTCCACTATAACGAACCTTATTCAAGGGATTGAAAAGATCACCTGCAAGCAACTTGGTAACCGAAGAGAGAGGTTCCTTAAATTTCTTCCCATAAGCATCAAGAACTGCAATCTCCAAAGCACAGCGAGCAGCATTTGCACTGCATTTACGATCATCGTTTAGCGCAGTAGGCAGGTGCAATCTTTCTGCCATTTGTACCGCTTGAAAGAAATCATAGCAAGATTCAAATTGGGAAGTAATCTGAGACTTACGCAGAATATCCATTGAAGAGCTAATCGTTTCACCGGTGACATAATCTCTGGGCAAGCCTTCGCCAAAGCCTGTTGTTCCATCTTCCAGAGTGCAACGAACGAGAATATTATCGGTGTCGGTTCGGGCATGCGAAGCATGCTTGATCACGCGCTTTAAAGGAATACGAACATGGCTAACCGCAACTTCCGATATTTTCACAAGACCCTCATAAAACAGCAAACTGAGTTGTTCGAGACATTTTATTGCAAAACAAGTTTCTTGCCATCATAAAGATAAGGAAGAATTCATTTGCGTAATTTTAGATATTAAGCTAGGTTAAAGAAGAATTCTGGGAACGAGACATTTACGGAGGATTTTTCCCATGACTTTTTCAACTTCCACAAAAACTTCTACCGCAGGGATTGCCCTTAGAAGTTGCCCTTTTTCAGCTTTACGCGATGTAGTTTTAGAAGAAATAGGCGAACGCGTCATAATACATGGCACCGTTAACAGTTATTATTTAAAACAGATTGCGCAAGAAGCGATAATTCCAGCACTTGCTGGAAGAAGTCTGGAAAATCAAATCCAGGTGATCAAGGAAAAAGCGGTTTAGAAATCGATTTGCATTCCCGCACTCACACCATTAATTATTAGATTACTGGTGCTGTACTGAAATGCTGGAATTTGCAGCGTTTGGTTTGCAGATTGAGTCTGAGAATTTGCAGTATAATTCAGATTGTTACTATAGGGAATCAACTGGGTTTGATTTGGGGCACGAAGTACATTTGCAAGCAAAAGAAAATCATACCCAACCGTCAGCTTAATTCTTTCTGTGGCTTTAAAACCTAACTTTGCATTGATTTCTGGCAGTAAGCCGAATTGGTTTCTTGAATATTGGCCTACATCCATGGGCGAAAACAACAACCCGCCTGCAGAAGTTGTCGCAGAAGTATTGGTGGCGGTGGTAATGGCTCCTTGGTTGTTTTGACTAGAAATTTCTCGGACAACCGTTTGGGTTGTGGTAGAATTAATTTTCGCAACTTGATGCATCACGCCAATGCCTAACTTTGCGCCTGTCATAATCGACCAGCGATCAAATTTATAATCTGCATTAAAACCAATTTGGGGCCCGATGAAATGGTTATAAACTTTAATTTGATCATTGCTAGCGGAATTAATATTAATCGGAACAGGAAAATTTAAAGAAACAGGTGTTGTCTGAGTTATGCCATTAACCGTAAAAGTTTGATTGTCAGAAACGCCATTGGGCCTAAAAATGGTGTATTGACTATTTACATCTAAGGCTTCCTTAAATTGAAAATACCTAAACCCTAAAATACCGCTGAAGTTCATATCCCCCATGTAAAGGTCTCTGCCTCGGGCATTGATTTCAGCCCCGCCTACAAAGGCGCTAGTATTGGCAAAAATCGAAGAATCAACCTGCCTTGATAAGACCACCGCATAATTCTGAGTTTGTAACGATGCTGAATCTCCCGCTACAACAGGAGGAATCACAAAATTCAATGTGTTATCAAAACCGGTTTTCAATAATATCGGAAAATCATTGAGACCCGTTACGCTTGAAAGGTAATAACTTGATTTTGGAAGCATGATAACATTACCGACGATTGCCAACCCAGAGTCTTGTTCCAAAACATAGCCTGCCCCAAGCCTATAACCCGATTGTATACCATAATTTACGATGCCATTTTGCGACAATTGCGCTTGTGATTGCAGCAGTAAGCTAGATTGATTAGACACACTTACAATCGAGCTAACTTGCCCTTGTTGATTAAAGGTAATCGTCGTGGGCGAGGTTTGAAGAATACCTTCGGGCACATTAAATAGGATTGGATTAACGGAAGTGTTGTTCAGCTTCCAGCCAATATATTCGCCCGACAAATAAAACCGCGAATACGGCGTTGCCTCTTCCCGGGGTATCGCCCCCAAGGGCACTTTATCGATTTCCATTGCAGGAAGATCTAATTCCTTCTTTTCATTGGCCCCTTGTTCTTTTTTGATTACCGCTGATCCAATCTGGCCATACGGGCTAAGGGGCGGGGGAACCTTACCACCATCTGCCGGAGATTGCGCAACAATGGCAGATACCATGAATAGCCAGGCACCCGTTGCCAACAGCTTTTCTCGTTTCATTTTCTGCCAACCCCTCTAACATTATTTCTATTTGGCTTTCGATTTCCCGGTATCACAAGCCGGGTAAACTTTGCCATTTTTATGCATTATCCTGTATGCTCTATCGGTTTTTTTTAAACAAAGCTTCAAAATATATCGAACATTCCTTCCTTTCCGATTATTCCAGCAAAGTTCAAGTCAAGATGGGCAGTTTGACCTTTAGCCCAGACTTAATTCCTTGCCCCATTGCACATTCTCTTGCCTCACACCTATACTTTTTAGTAGGATTTTATCATGCGCACTTTTCTTAATGGACTTCCCAAAGCAGAACTCCACCTTCATATTGAAGGTACACTCGAACCATCATTCCTACTCGAGCGAGCAAAAAAACATTGCCTCGCAATTCCTTTTCATTCCATCGAAGAAATCAAGCAAGCCTACCAATTCAACGACCTGCAATCTTTTTTAAATATCTACTATCAAGGCATGGCAGTGCTAAAAGACGAAGATGATTTTTACAGTTTAGCATGGAGCTACTTTCAAAAGGCAACTGCCCAGGGTGTATTACATGCAGAAATTTTCTTCGATCCGCAGGCACACCTAGGGCGCAACATTCCCCTTAGCACCGTAATCCATGGACTTTCCCGGGCAGTAGATCAGGCAAAAAAAGACCTCGGTCTAAGCGTGTTCCTTATTCCTTGCTTCTTAAGGCATTTAAGCGAAGAATCCGCACTCGATACCTTTGCTGATTGCCTAAAGTTTAAAAATCTAATCACGGGGTTTGGGCTCGATTCATCAGAAGTTGGTAATCCACCTTCCAAGTTCGAAAAAGTATTTGCATTGGCAAAGCAGCAGGGTTTTCGGCTAACCGCACACGCGGGAGAGGAAGGTCCACCTTCATTCATCGAACAATCCTTAGACTTATTGCAAGTAGAGCGAATCGATCATGGAATTAGGTGTATGGAAGATAAAAACCTGATAAGTAGACTGCGAAGAGAAAAAATCCCCCTGACAGTATGCCCACTTTCTAATTTTAGTTTGAAGGTCGTTGAAGATTTAAAAGATCATCCGATAAAAAAAATGCTGGCCCTTGGACTTGTTGCAAGTATTAACTCGGACGACCCCGCTTACTTTGGTGGCTATATTGGTGATAATTTTGAAGCTTGCACTAA
>Ga0335396_10000626_pt1 | contig 48125 bp, 30 predicted proteins | sample FRY02_FD_205743 | JGI IMG/M metagenome (GOLD analysis project Ga0335396, IMG submission 205743) | Freshwater microbial communities from Lake Fryxell liftoff mats and glacier meltwater in Antarctica - FRY-02 (spades assembly) (version 2) | ecosystem: Environmental > Aquatic > Freshwater > Ice >...
GGCAAAGCAAAGTCTACCATCCTCTTTTTTCTCTCAGGCGGCGCTTCTCATATCGACACTTGGGATATGAAACCCAATGCACCAGAGGAATACCGAGGGTTGTTTAAGCAAACTGCCACCGCTGCACCAGGCGTTCCCCTTTGCGAACATCTTCCTATGCTTGCCAAGCAGGCTAAGCACCTAGCTATTATTCAAGGTGTTAAGGGTACGGTTAACACGAACGATCACCATGCGGGCTATTATTATAATTTAACAGGCCATGTTCCGGATCAAAGTTTTCTTTCGTTGGGAAACAATCGAACGCCTATGCCTGATGACTGGCCTTTTATGGGAAGTGTTGTCAGTGCGAAGCGCCCGCCCCATCGTTATTTACCAAGTTTGGTGACCCTACCCGAGAAGCCAAGCACCGCGCCTTACACTAGGCCTGGGCAGTTTGCTGCAAAGTTAGGGATTGAGTACGACCCACTTTATGTGATGGGCACTTTTGACAAACCCCTTATTTTCAATGCGCCTTCCATCAGCTTAGATGCTAGCCTTAATCCTAAGCGGCTGACCGATAGGCAGGCGATCTTACAAAAATTAGATGATGCAAAACGCCTTTTGGAACATTCGAGCAAAACTAAAACTTGGTCGAAGCTTCAAGATAAAGCGATGTCTTTGCTTCTTTCTGCCCAAGCTACTAAAGCGTTTGATGTTGCTGAAGAACCGGTTGCTGTTCGGGAACGCTATGGCAATAACACGAATGCTATGTCCCTTTTACTTGCTCGTAGGTTGGTTGAAGCTGGCGTTCCATTCATTACAGTTTTTTGGTTAGGTGAAGAACGGCTTAACAAAAAATGTAAAAGTGGCGGTGGTTGGGATACGCACGGCAACAACTTTAATTGTCTGAAGGAAGATTTATTACCTTCTTTCGATCGTTCTTTTTCTGCTCTTATTGAAGATCTTTCACAGCGCAATCTTCTTGATTCTACTCTACTTATGGTCACTTCTGAAATGGGCAGGAAACCGAAAATCGGCGACCCCCGCAGTGGCGGTATCAATGGCGCAGGCAGAGATCATTGGACTCATTGCCTTAGCGTTCTTATGGCGGGCGGGGGTATTCAAGGCGGGCAGGTTCACGGCGCTTCCGATAAGCGGGGCGAATTCCCCGAACAAAAAATCGTCACCCCTGCCGATGTTACTAAAACCGTTTATCACGCTATGGCTATTAATGATCTCGAAGCTGTGGATAAAGAAGGCCGCCCCTACAATCTTCTTGCGGATGGTAACCCTATTCTCGATTTATTTTAAACTTCCCACTTGGTTTTTTTGGAGCGCCCTATGTCAATGATCAAAACTTTTCTCTCTCTAACAGTCTTCCTTTTTATTTTTGTCAATGGAGTTTATTCGCAGGGCGATCAGTTAACCCCTCAGCTAAAATCTGCATTTGAAAAAATCGAAAGAACTATTGTCACAAAACCAGGTTTGGTTGCGCTCGGGACTTTGGCTACCTTAAACCTTCAAGCTGGAACTTGTTTTGTTCCACCCGATTCAACCAAAGAATTTATGACTGCCTTGGGAAACACTTTTTCAAATGAAATTCTTGGCATGATCGTTGGTGGATCTAAGGAAGAATGGAATTTGGATATTATGATTGTTCTTGAGGCTTCACCATCTGGCCATATCCTAGATGCAGATGCCAACAAATTAGATGCTACTGCCATTCTTGATTCTATTCGCTCCAACACGGAAGCGGCCAATGTTGAGCGAAAAAAAATGAACCAAGGAGAATTGAAGGTTTTAGGCTGGGATGAGTCTCCTTATTATGATCAAGGTCGCCGTCTTCTTGTCTGGTCAATTAATACTATGGATTCAAATACTACTTCCATTAATTACAATCAGAATCTGCTGGGAAGGGATACTTTGCTTCGGATGGTGGCCCTTGGCAGTGTGGATAATTCTAAAATAAAACAATTTGCAAAGAACTCTGCTTCTAATATTTCCTACAATCCGGGTAAGCGTTACGAGGACTATCAACCGGGCATTGATAAAGTTGCGGAATATGGCTTGGCTGCATTAATTGCAGGAATTGCAGCTAAGAAACTTGGTTTTTTAGCACTTCTGCTGGCGTTTATTATCAAAGGATGGAAAATCATCCTTGTAGTCGTATTTTTTTTTGGTGGCACAATTTATAAACTATTTGGTTTTTCTAAAGCACCTGCCCCACCTGAAGATGAGACGGTAAATCCCCAATAAATTCTTATCACCCGTTTTTTTAAAGATTTCCCTATGATGAGCAATTGCATAATTACTGTTTCTTTTTTCCTTGGCATCATTGGCCAAGCCGACTATTCCAAACTTCAAACCATCAAGCCCACTCAGTTTGCAATCGCTCCGGGTTACTCGGAAGGGCCGACTTGGAAAAATGGCGAACTCTTCTTTTGTAGTGGCGCACTTCTAAAAGTTAATAAAGAAGGTAAAGTCGAGAAATTCATCGATATCAACCCTGCAGGAACTATCCTCACCGCTGATAATCATCTTCTCATTTGCGATAATAAACATAAGGCCATCCTTGATTATGCTCCCGATGGCTCGCTAAATGTCCTTGCTGATTCCTTCGAAAATAAACCCCTCAATAGCCTTAACGACCTTACACTCGATGCTAAGGGAAATATTTATTGGACCGACCCATCTGGTTCGTCTTTGCAAAAACCCGTAGGCAATATCTTTCGTATGAACCCCAAGGGCGAGATATCTAAAATAGCTACAGGTTTGGCTTTCCCTAACGGTCTTGATATCGATCCGCAAAGTAAGTTTCTTTATCTCATTGAATCACAATCGAAAAAAATCTTACGCTACTCTTTACCCGAAGAGGGCAAACCTTTTCCTGTACCGGAACTCTTTTACGACCTTGGTGGCAGTGGGGGCGATGGTTGTGCGTTCGACAATGCAGGAAATCTGTGGGTTGCAGACTTTCAACGGCCTGAAACTAAACAAGGCCGCATCCTTATCATCTCCCCCGATAAAAAAGTTCTTGGGCATATTAATATCCCTGCTCAGGTGGTTAGTAATATCGCCTTTGGTGGCTCTAACCATGATGAAATCTTTTGCTCCACCGGAACGCCCAATGGAATCTTTCATGCCAAGGTTGGAATTCAAGGGTTCAAGGGTCATCCAGGGGTTAGTTATAAAAGCCTTCGTAAGATTGCCATTGCGCCCGATTCTTCTGCTTCGCCGATTTACCCGCGCAAATTCGGACTTCCAGGCGGCATTGGCATCACCCGAGGTTGGTACATTTGGAAATCGTTTAACCCAAATACTTTGGAAGCAACTGTCACCCGTGAATCATCTGATGAACTTATTAAGACTAAAGTATTGCCTTGGGTTACTACTTACAGGCATTTAGTTTATGGGGCAGATCCAAAAGATTTATTAGAAGGTGAACGAGTCAATCTTTTTTTTAATCCGGATGAAAACCATCCAAGGGGATACTTAGTTCACTATCAGGATGAAGTTTGCCAGATGAAGGGGCATAATCACATTTGGGAAGTTGTAGAAGATTCAAGTGAAGGCAAAAGTTTTAAGGCCCGAGTGGTTGCAAGTAACAAACCTTTAGATGAAAACATTCATACTTTTATGGTTAGCCCAGATTGTAAGAAATGGCAGATAGGTAAAATGGTGCCTAACTTATCTTTAAAAAAAGGTGATCAGTTTTATCTCACTTGGTGCCTAAGGGATAAACAAAGAGTTGTTATGCAGTTGATAGATGAATCAAGCCTAGGGGAAATTAAATCTCGCCAGCAAGTGGTGGTTGATGAACGGATAAGTAAAGAAGGATTAGCAGGGTATGTAGATTCGGTGGTTGGGAAAAAAGTAGGATTTACAATTTATGCAACTTATTGGGCGCAAGCAAATCAATTAAAATCTGGTCAGTTGTATCAGATTCTTGTGCCCCAAGTAAAAAGCAGTTCCACTATGCAAGGGATAGTTTTAAAAGTGATAATGCAAAAAAACCGAGGCACTTATGGCTCGGGATTTAATGAGGTTATTTTAGAAACGACTCAAGATGCTGATATTGTGCTTCTAGGAAAACTTGAAAACATTCAAAATATTCATCTGCTTCCTGTTGTGAAATAATAGGAATGGTTCAAGGTTTTAAGGTCGCCAAAAGAAAAATTCCTACTTCCGGTCGGTGGCTTTTATCAGTTTTGGCTTAGGTAGTTTTTGCCAAGCTTCGACTTCAGATTTTAAAACCTCGATCCCTTTTTCTAATTGTTTATCTTTCCCTAAGGGCAATTCCCCAGGCTCAGGCCAAACGATAATGTGTGGCATTGCGCCGTGTAATTCCATATCTTCGCCATCGTTAATTCCATACCAACCACGGGAGGGCATACGAAGTGTGCCTAGATCCATAATCGTAGTTGCACCGGTGCTTATGACCCCACCCGCGGTAGGAACGCCTACAAGTTTCCCTCTTTTTAGGGCTAAAATTGCGTGGGAAAAAATCTCTGCATTCGAAAAACTATTCTGATTGCAAAGCACAACAATTGGCTTATTCCAAGTTGCATAAACTTTTCGGTCTTGTGGGTACCCTTGCATTCCGCCTCTTGGAACAGCGATTGCGTGAACGGGTTGGGTTAACGCGGTGAGCAAATGATCAGCGGTGCTGCCTCCGCCATTTTCCCTTACATCAATCACTAGGCCATCTTTTCCAGCAGCCTGTGAATAAAGTTCTTCTTCAAATTTGAAGAAGCTTGGCATATCCATCGCACTGATATGAAGGTAGCCAAATTTTGCGTTACTAAGTTTTTCAACTAAGGTTTGGTTATCATTGAGCCATTTTTGATAAAGCATACTTTTTGCGTTAAGGAAACTGGTAGGCAGGATGGTGACTTCGCGAGTTTTGCCATCGGTTGCTAAAACAGTAAGTTTGAAATCTTTTTCAGGAGTTGAATTAAGAATTAGGGAAGGATCCATTTTTGGAGAAAGGTCGGTGCCATCAATTTTTAAAATAACCTCGCCCGGGTTCAGTTTAGATTTGGCTCGTTGAGCAGGGCCATCGGGTAAAATATCGCGAATTTTCCACCCAGGGCCAGCAAAATCTTCGACAAACCTAACGCCCAAATGACGGGTTGATTCAACCCAGCCTCGACTGGGGTTTTCGATCAACCGAGAAATTAGAGTAGAAGGCGCTGGGGTAAACCCAAGATGAGAGCCATTAATTTCCCCCAGCATTAATTGAACAACTGTGGTGAAAGTTTCAATATCGATTGCTTGAGCAGCGAGGGGTCGATACTTTTCTCTAACCTTATTCCAGTCAGATTTGCCAAGTTTTTCGTCATAAAAATGATCGCGCATTGCTGCCCAAGCATGATCGAACCCCACGCCATATCGCTCCGAAATATTCACCTTCTGATTTGCTTGGAATCGATAACCAGAAGGATCGGGGTTGGTATCTGCGGGTGTATTGTTTGAACTTCGCCTAACGAGGCCACCTAAAATAGTTGCAGTTGCAGGGGTAGCGGTTGGTGGTGTAGTCCCACCAGGGGAAAAGCTTGCAGGTAATCCACCCGAGAGCCAAACGACATTGCCATTTTTTAGCCAGCGTGCTTGAGTACCTGTGCGAGAAGAAATTTGCTTTGGGGTTGAAATTCCTTCAATGGGGAAGTCGTAAGCATAGGTAGCTCGGTCGCCTTTTACTGTGCCTGTGAATGCAAGTCGCTTGCTATCGTGAGACCAGAAAAGTTCTGTTTCCAAGGAATCGGGAAGGCTCAATCTGCGAATCCGCTTATGCAAATTATTCCAATCAATAGTAACGGTAATAGGATCATCTTTTTTGTCTTTGACCAGAGGAACTTTTTTATCATTATCATCAGGGACCTTGGCATCAGATTTAGACTTAGGCCTAGCTTTTTCAACCTTTTCGATAGCTTTTTTTAGCTTTCGTTCACGGGAAAAAACTTCATCATCTTCTTGGTTAAGGTAGACATAATAAATATCGATTTCTTCACCACCGCTGCGCTTGCCAGAAAATGCAATCATCTTGCCATCTGGAGACCAAACAGGATTGCTTTCGTTATCGGGGTGCCTTGAAAGGTTATAGGCAGGGCGTGAAAGATCGATTGGAAGAATCCAGATATCACGATTGAAGTCGTTATCGTATTGCGAAAAGACGAGCCATTTAGAATCGGGGGACCAGTCATAACCAGCTTGGTTCCAAGAGGGGACGATTTTTTTGGGATTAGTGCCCGAGATATCACTGATGTAGAGGTCGCCACGCAGCCTACTATAAGCGATACTTTTTCCATCGGGGCTAATGGTGAGGTCATTTTTTTGTTCGTGGTCGTGAGTGATTTGTTCTAGGTTAAATTTATCATTGAGCCACCAAAGTTTGGTTTTATCATTTCGGGAAGCTTTAAAAATATCAGCCGAATGCCCACCATCTTTGATGAAAAGAATGGAGTTGCCATCGTTGCTCCAGAGGGGATCCTTTTCTTCTTCGGGTGTGGCAGTGATTTGTTTTGGTTCTTTGAGTTCGGTATCCATAACCCAAAGGTCTCCGCCAGCGATAAAAGCAATTTCTAAACCATCGGAGGAGAAAGAGACCTGAGTAGCGGAAGAGAGAACCTTGCGTTCTTCTTTTAGAGGTTGAAAATCGGTGCTGATAAAAAGTGATATTTTTTGAGGGGCTTCGTTCCGACCAAGTTTAAGGGAATATAAATCTGCAAGGGAACGAAAGACAAGCGTGGAACCATCTTTGGAAAGAGCGGGCATAACCACATGATCTTCGGTAAAGTTGGTAATCTTTCTATCGTTGCCGGTGGCGATATCATATTCGCGTAAGTTGAAGAGTCCATCTTGGGCACCGGTGTAAAAAAAGCCTTTTCCATCGGGCTTCCAGATGGGAGATCTGCATCCTTTTTCGTGGCGAAGGATGGCATAATATTTTTTAGTTTCAGAATCGTACATCCAAATTTGAGCAGATTGAGAACCAGAATAATTCTTTCTCCACCAAGCGGGTCCTTCCCTGACAAAAAGAACTTTTTTCCCATCGGGTGATAAAGAACCCTCAGAACCATAATCATCAAAAATTAAATGATCCGATTTTCGTTCTTCTAAAGAAAGCATAAAGAATCTTTCCCCGTGCTTCCAAAAATGATCGCGTGATGAGCTAACAAGAAGTTGCTTACCATCAGAATGCCAACCATTGAGTGCATAACCAGCAGTATGATGAGAGATTTGTTTAGGATTATCACCTAGGAGGGGCATAGTAAAAACTTGGTTCGAACCTTCGCGGTCAGAGATGAAAGCAAGGGATTTACCATCGGGAGAAAAGCGTGCAGATTTATCTCGAGTTGGGTTTCTAGTTAATGGTTTGCAGATTCCTCCATTGATGGAAGCGATCCAGATGTCGCCATTCCAATCGAAAGTGATTTGCGATCCATCGGGTGAAATATCTGGGCTGGAGACAAAATTAATCGGGTAATTAGCCCAAGTGTTGTTTGTAAAAGTAAAGTTCGCACAAGAAAAAGAAAGAAGTAACACAAGGATTGTTCGCATGGAAAGTAGCCCTTAATGAACATAGGGTCTGAATGAAGTAATAGATAATTATAAGGGTATAGAAGTTTGAGTGTGAGAAAATTCGAGTCATCTGGTAAAATGTGATTCTTCCAACGATTGTAAAATCGATCCTTTCAGGAAACTGTGTTATGAAGCCAAACTTTAGTTTTCTTACCGAGCACGATCGACTTACTCGCAGATACTTTGTAAATCTTGGTCTGGTTGGATGTTTGGCTTCGCAGTTTCAAAGTGAGGTTCTTGCAGCGGCAGACGAGAAGCCCAAACCGCGAGTGAAACCAGATAAAGCAGGTGCAAGGCCAGACCCCTACTTTACCAGCAATTCTGATTTTCGCGATGTCTCTCGGGGTAGTCCCTTGCCACATACTTTAAGTGAAGAAAAAAAACAGGCCGCAGGGATGACTCGAGAAACTTGGAAGCTTGAAGTTATTTCAGATCCAGATCATCCTGCAAAAATTGGGAAACCCCTTACCAAAGCTGATAACACCGCACTAGATTTTAATACGCTTTTGAAACTTGGAGAAAAGCACGCGGTCAGGTTTCCTAAGGTGATGACTTGTTTGAATATTGGTTGTCCGCTGGGAATGGGTTTATGGGAAGGTGTGCCTTTACGAGAAGTTTTTTGGCTGACCCAACCTAAAGAAAATATTCGTCGAGTCTTCTTCTATGGGTTTCATAACAATGATCCTAAACAGATTTTCCGTAGCTCGCTTCCCCTTGGCCGTGTTTTAGAAGATCCGTACGATCTTCCCCCTGTAATTCTTTGTTATAAACTCAATGGCGAATGGCTTGATTCTGAACGAGGTGGTCCAGTGCGAATAGTTGTTCCCGAAGCATATGGTTTTAAATCGATCAAATGGCTTAGTCATCTGGTGTTTACAAATCTTTTTTATGCGAATGATACTTATGGCGAACAAAATAATGATGTTGATAGTTCATTAAAAACTTTCTCTGCAACCCTTTCGATTCCTGCAACCGTAAAAGCGGGGGAAGCAATTCCTGTTTCGGGTTATGCCCAAGTGGGAATATCTGGATTATCAAAAGTGCAGGTATCGGTGGAATCTAACAGCGTAGCAAAGCCAATGAATGATCCAAATTTTCTACAATCAGCTTGGATGGATGCAAAAATATTGGAAGCTCCGAAAAAGTGGGATAGTTTAAAAGATGGAAAAATACCAAGCAACACTCACGGCTTTGATGAAAAGGGCGTACCTAAAGTTTGGCCAATGCGATTAACCAATGCACATTGGGCTGCGGTTTTGCCACCCCTCAAGCCAGGCCAATATACTTTTCATAGCAGGACGATCGATGAAAAAGGAAATGCTCAACCCTTACCCCGGCCTTTTAGAAAATCAGGCCATGCTACGATAGAATCTATTTTTATCACTGTGAAGGAATGAAATCAGTAAACATTATTCATACTGGATGTTATCTAGGTAGAAGATGATAGGTTGACCTGAACTGGCAACGGTCCAGTTAAAACCAATTTTAATTCTAGTGAGGTTTTCGTTGGGTTTTAGATCATCTAACTTGATGATATATTTTTCCCAATCGCGGGTTAATTTGATTTTTCCTAGCGAACGCTTGGCGGTATCGAAGTAGCGTTTTTCCTTTCCTATGAGTCCAAAGCCAAAAGAGACTTCTTCGCCGCCTTTTTCACCTCGTGCGAAGAAAACAAGTTGTTTAGCCCCAGTAAGATTGAACCCGCCTTTTTTATCACCCCAATCTTGTTCTGGATTTTGCCAAGCAACGCCACCCCAACCATTGGCGCTTGAAAATTCACAACGCATACAGGTCTTTCCCGATTGGGGCTTCTCTAAAAAATCAGGATCTAACTTGATCGATTTTGCATCTCCCATCCAACCCGATGGAATAAAGGAGTTGGTAGAATTTTGATCTGAATAAATCACGAGGGGTAACTTTGTGGGTTTTCCTAAAACGGTTTTTAACGGGCCACTAACTCGTAGAGGAACATTTGCAATTGCAGCCCCACCTTGGTTATCTCGTATGGTTACAAAGACACGATATAACCCCCCATCCTGCGGAAGTTTTACTTCAGCACTATTCTCATTTGATTGAATAATTGTATTTGGGATACTGGTGGGAATAGCCTCGGCATCGCCTCCGGTGCCATATTCTTCTTCATCTGAAAAGATTTCCCAAGAAACTTTGATCGGATCATTTTCTGGATCCGAGGCTTTAAGAAAAATTTTTACTATAGAACCAGGTTTGTTGCTTGTGGTTTCTTGAACGGTTAATAAGGTGATTACAGGGCAGAGATTTTTTGGAGGATTACCTGTCCATAATTCGCTAAGTGAATCAACCGGGGCTAGTCTTGAGCCATCTTTTAAAAGCATAGAAAACCAAGTTGCTGTTACCTCCTGTTTTTGTCCCCACATAAAGGCATAGGAACCTAGGCAAACCCCAGTTTGTGCGGTGACTGATTTGGTGTAGGCTGTTTGGTAGGCCTCAGCTTTTGCGGTGCTGGTCAATTCTAGGAAGGCACCTGAATCATTCTTTTTGATTTCCCAGATCCCGGGCGGTCCAAATTCTGTAAGGATGTAGGGTTTATTGCCTCCAAGCTTTTTGTAGCGTTCGCCAACCGATGGGGCACCTGCATAAGAGTTGATCCCTATGATGTCAATATCGTGGCAAAGTGAATGAATGTTACGAACTTTATTTCCCCCGAGTTCTGCAATCACGGTCATAGTCGGATGCGAAGGATCTAGTGATTTAACAAGGCGAGCTAAATTATTGATTTCCGACCAAACAGCACCATTATTACCATTTGCATCTTCCATTTCATTTCCAAGCGACCAGATAAGAAGCGCAGGATGATCTTTGTACTTAAGAACCGTTTGGCGAATGATTTCTCGTTGTTTGATAAGGCTCGTCGCATCCGTCCAATCAAAGCCTTGTCTAACTTGACCAAGCCAGATCCCTGCGCTGATGGTAAGGCCAAGTTTTTGTGCTCGATCAAGTTGCTCGGTGAGATTTTCAGGGCCCCAAGTTCGTACCGAGTTTCCACCAAGCTGCGCAAGTTTTTCCCACGAAGCTTCTCCTCCAACACCTTTGATTAAGTAAGGCTTGGTACCTCGGGTCAGTTTCCACTCACTTGGTTTTCCTACAACTTTTACTTCAATAACTTCTGCAAATAGATTTGGGACTAATAAAATTATTGCAAACCAAGATGAAACTATTTGAATGAGTAAGTTCTTCATAAATTTTCTCTATTCATAAAATGTTTTTAAACTTCGTATCTATTAATTTTATTGTTTTATTGTATTACTTGGCGGTGTAATTTAAGTATTTCGGTGTCTAGTTTTGTGCTTTATTGCACAATATGTTATCGTATCATCGTAAACTTATTAATAATTTGAGGACTATTTTTATGCGATTTCAATTTCTCCTTACCCTAATTCTTGCACATTCTGTTAATCAGCTTTTTGCAGATACCCTTATTATTTCAACCCCATTGAATAATCAGGTGGTGCAGCGGTATTCTAAGGCAAAGGGCAAAATCCATATCGCTGGGAAACTAGATACCAAGCGAGATGAAGTTGGTGCAATTGAAGCAAGGTTGACCGGCCCTGGGATAAAAAGTGATTGGCAGAAAATGCTTTCTACTCCGAAGGGTGAAACCTTTCGCGGTGTTATAGAAGCCCCCGTAGGAGGTTGGTATAAACTTGAAGTTCGTGCAACTGAAAAAAATCTACCCTTCACCTCTACCTCGATTGACCAACTAGCAATAGGTGAAGTTTTTGTCATTGCAGGGCAATCTAATTCTGCAAATCACGCTGAGGAAAAGCTAAAACCTAAAACAGATAGAATCGTGGCTTTTGATGGAAAAACTTGGAAGGTTGCTAATGATCCCCAACCAGGCGCCAGCGGTGCTGGTGGAAGTTTTATACCACCGTTTGCAGATGCTATCGCTGAAAAGTTTAATGTCCCTGTCGGTATTGTTGCAACAGGCGTTGGCGCCACCAGTATAAGAGAATGGTTACCCGAAAAAACCGTCTTCCCCAACCCACCTACTATTCTTAGTAATGTCAATAAGTTAGCCAACGGCACTTGGGAAAGTAAAGGTAATATCTTTCTTACTTTTGTTTCTAAATTACTTCCACTTGGTGAAAATGGCTTTCGGGCGGTGCTTTGGCACCAAGGTGAATCGGATGCTAATCAGAGTGATACACCTCGCACTTTAAATGGGAACCTTTATCAAAAATATTTGGAACAATTGATCCGAGAATCAAATCAAGAAATTGGATGGAATGCTCCTTGGTTTGTTGCACAAGCTAGTTATCATTCCCCTGCTGATACCGGTTCGCCTGATATCCGTAAGGCTCAACAAGCACTCTGGAATAACACCATTGCAATAGAGGGGCCCGATTCTGATTCTCTTCAGGGCGACAACCGCGATGGTAAAGGTAAAGGGGTTCACTTCAGTGGAAAAGGTCAAAGAGAGCACGCTGCCCTTTGGGTTCAAAAAGTTTCTCCTTGGCTTGAGAAGCAACTTCTTACTGATTACCAAGCACCAACCGTTGGGCCTTCTAAAGGTTCATTGGTAATTGTTGGGGGCGGCGGAACTGGGAAAGATCAAGAAATCATGAAACGCTTTATGGAACTTGCTGGGGGAAATAATGCTCAGATTGTTATAATTCCTACCGCTCTTGAAGGTGAAAATTTTGGCCCTGATACTGCACCAGCCCCATATTTTCGAAAAGCCGGTGTAAAAAAAGTCTCCATCGTTCACACCCGCGATCCTAAAATTGCTGATACTAATGAATTTGTCGCAAACTTTAAAAATGCTACCGGGGTTTGGTTTGGTGGCGGCAGACAATGGCGCTTCGCTGATAGTTACCTTAATACCAAAACTCAGAAGGCACTTTTCGATTTGCTCGACCGTGGTGGCGTCATTGGAGGTAGCTCCGCAGGTGCTTCCATTCAATCTTCTTATATGGTGCGGGGCGCCCGGGAAGGAAATCAACTAATGATGGCACCGGGCTATGAAACCGGGCTTGGTTTTCTTAAAAATACTGCGATCGATCAGCATTTGATCGCTCGCAAGCGGGAGGGTGATCTGGTTAAAGTTGTTGAAATGCATCGTCATTTGCTTGGCATTGGTATAGATGAAAGCACTGCAGTTATTGTTCAAGGTAATCGGATGGAAGTAATTGGGCTTAGCAAGGTTGCGATTTATGATCCTGATCGTAAGGTTGAGGAAGGCGAGAAACCTTATTACTTTTTGAATCCGGGTGATGTATTTGATCTTAAAAATCGGGAGAAACAGCAATGATTTTAAAAGTTTAAATGCCGGAACCTTTTCCTATTTAGGCAATTGTCTCTTATTTTTTTGAGCTTATGCTCCTCTAACTTACTTAGTGCAGCAGATTCTACTTTTACCTCAAATATTCTTTTTGCAATTGCGGATGACTGGGGGTTTCACGCAAATGCTTATGGTACCAAGTGGGTTAATCCAACTGATTTTGAAAAAGAACCTTTTGATTGATTCTTTTTATCTTTCCTTGTCTAATAGTACAGCATTAGAAATGTCTGCATTTTAGACAAGGAAAGGTCAATCGCAGGTGGATGGAAATCTTATCCTTATACTTTGGTTTTTTGTAATTATTTTAATTCAAATTTGGATCTTATTTTGTTTAGTTCGTGCTTTTTTTGCCACTCCAATCTTTATTGATAACAAACAATTACCTAAAGCTCTTGTGGTGATGTCCCTTCGTGGCACCGACCCGTTTCTTTTAAATTGTTTACAGCGCCTTTGTTCTATGAACTATCCCGATTATAAAGTTCGCCTAGTGATTGACTCTCCTCAAGACTCTGCAGGTTTAATCGTTCAAGAATTTATCAATAATTTTCATCCTGATAATTTAGAAGTAATTTACTTAGAGAACCGGCTTCTTCACGCAAGTGGCAAAGTGAGTGGTATGTTGCAAGCTACTGTTGACCTTCACTCCGATTATAAAATAGTTGCGTTCTTTGATGGCGATGCTCTGGTACATCCAGATTGTTTGACCGAATTAGTTACGCCTCTTTTCAATCTGAAAGTAGGTGTTACTTCTGGGAATCGGTGGTACCAACCTGATACTTTGAGCCTTGGTGCATTTATGCGTAGTTTTTGGAATGCTTTCGCTGTTCCCATTATGAATGTTGTGGAAATTCCTTGGGGCGGTTGTATGGCAGTAAATGCCAATCTAATGCGTGATACCGAATTAAGAAATCATTTAGCAAACACTTTTGGAGAAGATTCTAGTATTTCTACTTTTCTTAGGTGCCGAGGGTTAAGGGTTAAATTTGTTCCACAAGCTACTATTATTAATCGCGAAAGTATTCAGATTCGTAGCTTTTATAATTTTTTAGTTAGGCAACTTCTTACCGTTAGACTTCACAATTCTCGATTTATGATTGTATTTTTGCATATGTTTACTTTTGGAATGACTTTAGCTCTATCTTTTTTCTTGATGCTTATTCCTTCTAATTTTCAAATCACATTGTTAGTTGGCTTTCTTGCATTAGTTTCAACTTTATTTCTGCAACCTTTACTTGGACACTTCTTGGTTCGAAGAGCTGTTTTCCCTCGAGGGGAAAAATTGAATGGTTTTTCTTTAACTTCCCTTCCTTGGATAGTTGTGGCTTTGTTTCTTCTTTGTTTCGTTAATTTGTTTGCAACGATTCATTCCTTTTTTGTACGAAAACACGCTTGGCGTGGAATCACTTATAAAATCGGTGGCCAATTCCCTGCTACTGTTCTCTTTGTCCAGCCTTGTTTAAATTCTGCTGTTACTTCCTTGCGACCAACTCCTTAATCAAGGTATGCTACCTTTAGAATTTTAAAACACTTTGAAATGAGGTTTTCAAATGAAGCGAAGAGAATGGCTTTATGTTACCGGGGCAGCGACTTTAGCAAATTGTCTGAGTGCTAATGTTAATGCAACACAAAATAAAAAACGCATCAAGATTGGCCAGATCGGCGTGGGTCATGCTCATGCGACTAAGCTTTCTGTTTACCGTGCATCACCTGATTATGAAGTGGTTGGAATTGTTGAGCCTGATGAATCATTACGAAAAATTGCCCAAACACAAGCTGTTTATAAAGACTTAAACTGGATGACCCAAGAGCAGTTATTGAACCTCAAGGATCTTGATGCAGTGCTTGTTGAAACTAGGGTTGCAGATTTGTTAAATACTGCGGAATCTTGCATTAATGCTGGCAAACATATTCATCTTGATAAACCTGCAGGCGATTCTCTTTTGCAATATAAGCACATCCTTGATAATGCAAAAAAACAAAAATTACTTACTCAGATGGGTTTTATGTATCGGTACAACCCAGCGGTTGTTCTGCTTCGGGAGTTTTTAAAAAAAGGTTGGCTAGGCGATATTTTTGAAGTTCACACCGTAATGAGCAAGGTTATTTCTGAAAATGAACGCAAACAACTCGCAAAGTTTAAAGGCGGCGTGATGTTTGAACTAGGTTGTCATGTTATTGATCTTGTTTTGGCTATCCTTGGAAAGCCTTTAAAAGTTGATGCTTTTAATCAGCACGCTTCTAACTTTAAAGATGACCTCGTTGACAATATGCTCGCAGTTTTTACTTATCCCAAAGCTATTGCCTCGGTTAAAGTTTCTGCAATGGAGGTTGAAGGGGGAAGTAGAAGGCATTTAGTTGTCTGTGGTACGGAAGGTACTTTTGAAATTGAACCCTTGGATAATCCGTCGGTTAAATTATCGTTATTGAAAGCTAGGGGAGAATATAAAAAGGGTACTCAGGAAATAAAAGTTCCCAAGTTTACGAGATATGTTGAAGATGCCAAAGATATGGCACAAATTATCCGCAAGGAAAAAGTGGCGGACTTTTCCTACGATCACGATTTCGCTGTTCAGGATACTTTAATGAAGGCCTGCAAAATTGTTTAGCAAAAATGATTACGATACTTTTTCTTATTTAAAAGTAATAGCATTTTAGCAAAAACTGTTTTATCATCATGCTTGGTTCTTCCTACCCGATTGCGGATTAATCTTTCTTTGGAAACATCTAGCATGAATAAGAAACTCTTTGCTGGCCTTCTTGCCTCTTTGTTCCTTGCATCGTTTTTGGTTCAAGGGGTGGAACCTCTTCCCGAAGACAGACGATTGGCACCTCCTAAAGATCTCAACGGCTATTTCCCCTTCACTCCGCCCCTAACTAAAGTTGAATGGGATACCCGTTCTGAATTTGTACGAACCCAGATTCTACTTTCCCAAGGCCTTTGGCCCATGCCCACCAAGACACCTCTAAAGGCTGTGATTCACGGAAAAATCGATAGGCCCGATCACACCGTCGAAAAAGTCTACTTCGAAAGTAGCCCTAGGTTCTTTGTCACCGGTAATCTCTATAAACCCAAAAATGTGAAGGGCAAAGTTCCAGGCGTATTATTCGCCCACGGCCATTGGAGAGATGCCCGACTCAGTGAAGAATCACCCGATAAAGTTCGCAACGAAATCGCAACCGGCGAAGAACGATTTGAAAAAGGTGGCGTCAGCAGATTTCAAGCAATGTGCATCCAACTTGCCCGCATGGGTTGTGTTGTTTGGCAATGGGATATGCTCAGCGATTCCGATTCCCACCAATTCTCTCGCGAAATTGTGCACACCTTCGGCAAACAACGCCCCGAAATGAACAAAACTGAAAACTGGGGTCTCTATTCCCCACAAGCGGAATCTAACTTGCAAAGTATCATGGGCCTACAAACTTGGAACGCAATTCGCTCTATGGATTTCCTTCTCAGCATTCCTGAAGTTGACCCCGAACGAACTGCTATGACCGGTGCAAGCGGTGGCGGCACCCAAACCATGCTACTTGCTGCTATCGACTCAAGGCTTAAACTTTCTTTCCCTGCAGTTATGGTCAGTACTTCAATGCAAGGCGGTTGCACCTGCGAAAATTCATCGCTCTTACGAGTCAACACAGGCAATATTGAATTTGCAGCACTTTTTGCTCCAAAACCTCAAGGCATGACCACCGCAAATGATTGGACGAAAGAAATGGCTACCAAAGGTTTTCCAGAACTTAAGAAGCTTTATTCCACCCTAGGGAAACCCGAAAATGTAATGCTGCACCGAGGTGAGTTTCACCCCCATAATTACAATTCTCTAAGTCGATCTGCTTTTTTCACTTTTTTAAACAAGCATTTTAAGCTTGGCCTTAAATCACCCGTGATTGAAAATGATTTTGATCCTCTTACCCCAGCACAACTCACCGTTTGGGATGCCCAACATCCCGAACCAAAAACAAACGGCCCCGATTTCGAACGCTATCTCTTAAAATATTTTAAAGATGATTCTGACCTGTTATTGCAACCCGCCATTGCTTCTGTTGCTGCCCTTCGTAATGGAATTGGCAAAGCAGTTGAAATCATTATTGGTAGGTCTTACGCGCAGGCTGGTGATTCCGATTGGATTCTCAGCGATAAAAAAGACAAAGGAAAGTATGTTGAAATGACCGGAGTTATTCGCAACAAAACTTACGCAGAAGAACTTCCTGTTACTTGGCTTTACCCCAAGGAATGGAAAGGCCAAGCCGTTGTTTGGCTTGATGATGCCGGCAAATCCTCACTATACAATGCAGATGGCTCCGTCAAAGCAGGTGTTCAAGAACTTTTAAACGCTGGGGCAACCGTAATGAGTGCAGACCTTTTGTTTCAAGGTGCATTCTTGAAAGATGGCAAACCCATCAAGCAAACCAGACTGGTTTCTAATCCGCGCGAGTTCGCTGGCTTCACCTATGGCTACAACCATGCTTTGTTTGCACAACGCATCCACGATGTGCTAACGCTCACCCGTTTTATTAAAACCGCAAAGATTGGTTCCCATCCCCAACCCACCATGGTTGGTGTCGCAGGGTTTGGCGAAATCGGCCCCGTTGTAATTGCTGCTCGCGCCCTCGCAGGCGATGCAATCGATCGTGCCGCAGTTGATACCAAGGGTTTTCGCTTTTCTAATCTTTTGGATTACCGCGACCCCGGTTTTCTTCCCGGTGGTTCTAAATATCTCGATCTTCCCGGGATGATGGCGCTTAACGCCCCGCATGCAATCTGGGTTGCAGGAGAAACCAAAACCCCCGCATTTGTTTCAGATATTTATACAAAAGCCGAGGCCCCAACCAAGTTCAACCTTTATGCAGGCGATGCTTCCAAAAAGGAATTCGAAGCCGGTAAATGGCTTGTAAAGTAACCTTATTGTGCTGGGGTTATCACTTCCCATGATAACCCTAACGATTGATACTGATTAGTCTTACCTTAAATGCCGATATTAACATTGTTATCCAATTTTCAATTGTGCCAAAGGCTAAAAGTTGACTATAATTGTAAGTGTATTTATCCTGCCTGAGTATTTAGGATTGTAAGCTATGCCAGAAATAAAAGGTTGCACAAGTTTTCGAAAAGCAGAAGGCAAAAGCCGTCGCGAATTCATGAAAATAGGCGCCCTCGGTTTGGGTGGTTTGTCTCTTCCGTCGCTTCTCAAGGCAGAACAAATTGCTGGCATTAAAAAATCGCATAAAGCGGTCATCATGATTTACATGGCGGGGGCACCACCCCACCAAGATATGTACGATCTTAAGATGGATGCCCCTGCGGATATCCGTGGTGAATTTAAACCCATCAATACCAATGTTCCAGGAATCCAAATTTGCGAACATCTGCCTAAGCTTGCTTCCATCATGGATAAGCTGGTGCCTTTGCGTTCGGTTTATGGTTCGCCTAGTGGCGACCACGATTCTTTTATTTGCTACACGGGTAGGACGGTGCAGAAGCAACCGCCTGGGAAATGGCCCTCTCTCGGTTCGACCATTTCTAAAGTTTTAGGCGCAACTAATGGTTCGGTGCCTCCGTTTTTTGGTTTGGCCCCTAATGCTGGGCATCCTCCTTACGGTTCACCTGGTCATCCAGGTTATTTGGGGATAGCGCATGGGGCGTTTCGCCCATCTGGCCCTGTACGCGATAATATGTATCTTGATAGTATTAAGTCGGCTCAACTTGCAGATCGAAGGTCGCTGCTTGCTAGTTTCGATGCGATGCGTCGTGATCTCGATGGTAAGGGTACCGTTGATGCGATGGATTCTATCAATCGTCAGGCGTTGGAAATACTTACCTCTAGCAAACTGATGGATGCTTTAGACCTTTCTAAAGAACCCCTTTCGGTTCGTGAAAAGTATGGCACGGGTGATTCGAAAAACTATGGCGATGGTGCCCCACGGAACCTTGAGCATTTTTTAACCGCACGAAGGTTGGTCGAAGCAGGTGCCCGCGTAGTGACGCTTAATTTTGGCCGTTGGGATTTCCATTCCAACAACTTTAGCGAATGTAAAAATACCCACTTCCCCTTGTTTGACCATGCGATGTCTACCTTGATTACCGACTTGCATCAACGAGGAATGGATAAAGATGTTGCTGTGGTTGCATGGGGTGAGTTTGGTAGAACCCCGCGCATCAATAAAGATGCAGGCCGTGATCATTGGCCCGAAGTGGGTGGCGCATTGCTTGCAGGGGGTGGCTTCCGCAGTGGTCAGGTGATTGGGTCAACCGACCGAGATGGTGGCAAAGTTGCAACTCGTCCGATTCATTTTGGTGAAGTTCACGCTTCCCTTTATCAACACTTTGGTATCAACCCTCATACCACTGCCCTGAGCGATTACGCGGGTAGGCCTCATTATCTGGTTGATGCTTGGAAAGCACTTCCCGAACTTGTTTAATTGCTATCTATTACAGTAGTTAACCAGAATAGCATTGTTACAGTTTTGTAACGATGCTTTTTTGATTCACTGATGTTGTAAGGTTGGGTTAGTGAAATAGGTATTTCTCTTCTTGGCTTGAATATCAAAGACATGAAATGCTATTAAAGATTGGCTGCAATTCTTTGCTTAGAGTGGCTACAATAACAGTAGTCTGTAAATTATTTGTATAGATAGGAGATTTATAAATGAAACACATTCTTAGCTTGGCTATGTTGGTAATTTTTTTCCCCATCGTTTTTGCACTTCCACCTTTGCCTGAAGCAACTTCTAGTTTAGGCGCAGTGACACTTGATGGTTACCTTTATGCTTATGGAGGGCACGCTGGCACCACCCATAAATTCAATACGCAAACGGTTCTAGGAACTTTTCAACGCCTAAAACTAGAGGGTGGTAAAGATTGGGAATCGCTTCCGGGTGGTCCTAAATTGCAAGGTATGAATCTTGTAACTCATAATGGAAAAATTTATCGCATCGGGGGCTTGCAACCTAAAAACTCTCCGGATATGCCTGCTGATAATGTCTCCCTTTCTGATTGCGCTTCTTTCGATCCCAAAGAAAATAAATGGCAACCTATCTCTTCCCTTCCTTCTGGCAGATCTTCTCACGACCTCGTTGTTGTTGGGGATAAGCTTATCGTGGTGGGTGGATGGGAGAGCCGGGGTAAAGGCAATATGCCTGTCTGGCACGAAACTTCACTGATCCTAGATTTGAAAACCAAGGGGGCTAAGTGGGAACAGATTCCTCAGCCATTCATAAGGCGAGCCTTGACTGCTGCAAGTATTTCCAACAAGGTTTATGTAATCTGTGGTATGGATGAAATGGGGGTGTTAAAAAATGAGGTTGATGTCTACGACCTTGCAACTAAGAAGTGGTCCGCAGGACCATTGCTTCCCGGTGATAAAACTGGGTTTAGTCCCGCAGCTAATAATGTTCAAGGGAAAATTATTGTCAGCACTTCTGAGGGCCTTGTATTTCGCTTAAACGATGCTGCTAATGGGTGGGAAAAAGTTGGCACCTCCAACACAAAACGCATTGTTCATCGCTTGGTTCCTTATGGGAAAAACGCTCTTTTAGTTGGCGGCGCAGCGCCGGGTGGTGCAGGCAATTTCGCTGATCTTGAAATCATCTTGATTGCAGAAAAAGGCGAACCTGTTCAATAAACCTTCTTCTCCTACTCTTTCTTCTTAGCTGCTTTCCCCGCGTTCTTTTCTCCTGCATCTGTGAAAGGCGGGTATTCAAATCGTACTGGCTTTTCACTGACCCGTGGATCCTTTGCATCTAACAAAGTTTTCATTAGTTGGGCTGAAAGCTTTACCTTGGCTGCTGCGTATTTTGCATCTTGAGCTACATTTCTAACTTGATCGGGGTCGTTTGCAATATCGTACAACTCTTCCGTAGGTCGCTTGCCAAACGCAAACTCATAGTGCCATTTCCATTCTGCATCATTACGATGTGTTATCAGCCAAGCTTTTGTCGGGCTGGCATCCATATCTGCAAATGCAGTGTAGGTGCTGTTTTGTAAGCTATTAAAATCGGGAGATTCTTTTTCTGTCAAGGTTTTAGGGGAACCAAGCGGCCAGCGGTCTGCTTCAAAATTACGAATGTAAACAAACTCGGGGGTTCGCAACGCTCGCATCGGATACGGTAGGTTTCCTTCTCTTGCGCTGGCAACATGTCGCTCTCGCCCCGTGATGACCCAGTTCCTTTCGGGATCAATTTGCCCACTTTTTTCAGACCTTAATAAAGGCAGTAGGGTTTTACCATACAGCTCTTCGGGAGGTTTTACACCTGCTACTTCCATTATCGTTGGGGCAAGGTCGGGTAGGCGAACAAAGTCGTTTACTATTCGGCCGCCCTTACCACCCGGTACCCGGGCAACTAATGCAACGCCAACCCCGTGATCATAAAGATTACATTTCCCTGCAGGAACGCCAGGCATACCGTGATCGCCACTTAAAATGATCAGGGTTCGATCCAGTTGTTTTTTTTCTTCCAATTGTTTGAGTAAAACCCCAACATAGGAATCGACCGCTTGGCATTCGCCCAAGTAATCTGCGACATCTTCCCTAACCTCGGAAACATCTGGAAGAAACTTAGGCATCTTCCCTTGAAGCGAGTTAGGGTCGATATTCCAAAGTTTTTTTCCCGAACCTTTAACCCAAGTTCGGTGCGTTGTGGTGATACCAAGGAAGTAATGCCAAGGTTGATTGTTCTTGTTTGCAGCCATAAAACTTTCAAAGTTTTTATTAACTTGGTCAAGAATTTCGGCTTTGGCTTTATCAGGTGTCATCCCTTTTTCGATGCGAGATGTCATTTCCTCAGAGAAGTTGTTGGGTGCCCTGCCCGCTTTTTCATAAGCATATTGCTGGCCTCCAAAGGGCGCATCCACTGGCGTTCCTGGGCTCCATACCTTATACGATTTACCTATGTGGTAGCCATTATCTCGTAGCATTAAGGGAAAGGTGGGAATTGTACTATCCCAAACTGCACCATTAAGAATTGCGCCTCTTCCTGTGTTAAAGAAGTAACGACCAGAAAGCAGCGAGCTTCGGCAAGGGGTGCACGACGGGGCATTCACAAATGCGTTTTTGAACAACACACCTTCTTTTGCAACCCGATCGATGTTGGGTGTTTGAATCGCATCATTAATGGTCGGCCTACCATCGATGCCTTTATAGCAACTTGCATAACGGCCCCAATCATCTGCGAAAACAAAAAGAATGTTCCAACGGGGCGCTTGTTCCTCTGCGTGAATGCCTTGAATGAAAAAAAGCATAAAGCTGATGGTACTTAATAGTTTGAAAGGTTTCATAGGTTTGCCTAGGTAAAAAAGTTTAATAACCCGAGAAGTAAAGTTTAATCATAAAGGCAACGAAAGTCTATTATTTCAGTTAAACTTGGTGAGTTTTGGAATAGAAGTTGTTACTATTTTAATTAGTAAACTAGATGAACTAATACTTTTGGAAGATAAAAATGAAACGAATCGTGCTGATGTTAGTGGGTTGTTTGGTGTTTCCTGCGGTGTTATTGTTGCAGGCAGAGGAGGCTGGAGAAAAGAATGCCCCTTTCAAATACAAAGATTCATCGCCCAAGAAACACGAAATAAAAGCTCGTGCTAGTCAGATTGATTCCCGTGCCAAGCCTCATCCTGAGATTAATTTTGTTTTTGAAAAAGAGGGTAAGTTTACAGATTTTGAAAATGCCTGTGTTGATACTAGGGTTGCACCTAAGGGTAAATTAGTGATCTGGCTAATGGGTCATAATGCTCAACTTTTTGATCGGGTTTCTAGCTATGGGTTACACGCAATTCAGGTTCATTACGCAAACGGTTGGTTTGGCGAATTTGGAAAAGAGCCCGCCCCTGCCGATGATAAATTTCTCGGGAAGATTCGACTTGAAGCTGCAACGGGTGAAGACTTTAGCGAGGTGGTTCATATTCCTAAGCCCGATGGAATGATGGAACGGGCTTTTCAATTTGTTAAATACCTTGCAAAAAATAATCCCCAAGGTAACTGGGAATATTTCATTTCTGCTGATGGAAAGGGTTTACGCTGGGAACATGTAATCATTTCCGGTAGTTCACACGGTTCGACTACTGCTGCCAGATTTGCTAAGCATCAGAAGGTCGATAGGGTGGTTATGTTTTGTGGCCCTCGAGATCAGTATGAAACTTGGCAGGCACTTCCCTCCGCCACACCTGTTAACCGTTACTTCGCATTCAGCCATATTCTTGATGGTGGTTGGAAGGGCGATCACTATTGCAGGTCGTGGGAATTACTGGGATTAAATGGTTATGGGCCGATTGTAAATGTCGATAAGGTTTCTGCTCCTTTTAATAACACACGAAGTCTGATTACCGATGCAGATGTCAAGGGAGATGAAAAGAGGGCGCATAGCTCGGTCACGCCTGGGGGAGCCGCGGTCAAGGATGCTTCAGGCAAATATATTCACGAGGCAGTTTGGAAATATTTGTTCACGCATCCGGTAGATAAGGTTGGCGAAGCAACCCCCGCTGATCCTAAGTGTAAGAAAGAGTTACGACCTACAAAAGAACCTAAGAAAAAATAAAAGTTTAAGTTGTTTAGAAAATGGGTAGAGCTAAGGTTGCAACTATCTTGTTTCCGCTTTCTTATTTTAAGATTTTGCTCAAAAGCCTTTAAAAACAGATGAAGTTTTGTCTTTATTTATTTTAAGGGATAAGTTATTATAGCTATTCTGTTTACATTTGTGAATATTTTCACTTTGGAGAATTTATGGCAACGGCATATGACGAAATCCAGTATGTTAGCTTTCCCTACCACCAATCTCACCCCGATAAGCTTGCTTCTATTGCCAAGCTTTTAGGGTTGAACCCCCCAGCCATTGCAACTGCTAGGATTTTAGAGCTGGGTTGTGCTTCGGGGAATAACCTAATTCCGATGGCGGAAAATCTCCCCAACGCTAAGTTTCTGGGTATCGATTATTCCGAACCACAAATCGCCGCTGGTAAAAAAATTATTTCCGAACTTGGGCTCAAAAATATCGAACTCCGTAATGCCAACATTATGGATATCACCCCCAAGGATGGTATGTTCGATTATATCATCGTTCATGGCATCTTCTCTTGGGTTCCAAAAGATGTTCAAGAAAAAATTCTCGACATCTGTAAGAAAAATCTTAACCCAGATGGCGTCGCTTATGTCAGCTATAATGTGCTTCCCGGTTGGCGTATGCGCGGTATGATCCGTGATATGATGCTTTACCACATCAAACGCTTTGAAACTCCACAACAAAAATTACAACAAGCTCGTTCTCTTTTGGAATTCCTCGTTCAATCTGTGCCGCAAGATAACAACCCCTATGGCGCATTCCTAAAATCTGAACTCGAACTCCTTCGTCAGCAATCTGACAATTATCTCTTCCACGATCACCTCGAAGAAAATAACACTCCTTGTTATTTCCACGAATTTACCACGCGTGCTTCCGCTCACGGCCTCTCCTATTTAGGTGATGCGGATATGCGCACGATGGCAACTCACGATCTTCACGCAGATGCTAAGAAGCTTCTTGCTACTTCTCCTAATCAAATTGAATCTGAACAGTATATGGACTTCCTGCGTAACCGAATGTTCCGTATGACCCTTCTCGTTCATACCGGTAAGCAAACCGTGCTTCAGGTCAATACCAAGCAAGTCCGCGATTTTATGATCGCTGGTATTTTGCAAGTTAAGGAAAATGGCCCCGCACTTCATAGCAACGAACCAGAAACCTATATCGTTCCTGGTGGAGGCGAAGCTACCGCTCGCGACCCGCTTGTCAAAGCTGCAATTCGGGTTCTTAACGATTCTTGGCCCGAACGCATTTCTTTCGATAAGCTTATTGAACTATCTTCCCTTAAGCTTGGCCTTCAGGTTCCTACCGATCAAGTTGGGATTGATCGCATCGTTGATCAGATCGGCTCTGCATTGCTCTTGTTCTATACTGGTTTACCTATGGGATCGATCGAGCTTTCTTTACGAGCTTTGGGTGCAACACGCGAATTCTTAGAAAAACCCAAGGTTCCTGCTCATATTCGGAGGCAGGCTGCAATCGATGGAGTGCTTACCAATCTTCGGCATCAGACCATCAAGGTTGGCGATTTCGAAAAGTTTTTAATCCCGATGTTAGATGGTACTAAAAACAAAAAAGATATCCTCGCTGGGCTTTATGATCTGGTGCAAAAGCAACAGCTTCAAATCCGCGAGAACAATATGCTTGTTGTCGACCCAGATAAAGTGAAGTCTATTCTTGAAAAGCAACTAGATCAGGCCGTTTTAATTCTTGGCCTTAATAGTATAATTCTTTCAGGTAAGTAAACATTACTTGACCTGAGACTAAATTAAAGAAGCCCTAGGCAGTAATGTCTGGGGCTTTTTTTATGCCAAAAGTTTTGATAGGAACGCTTGCGTTCGAGAATGAATAGGATTCTTTAATACTTGATCGGGGGGACCTTCTTCTACCACTTTTCCCTCTGCTAAAAATATTACTTTATCGGCTGCTTTTTTGGCAAAACCTATTTCGTGCGTTACCATCAGAAGTGTAAGCCCTTCGCTTTTTAATTTTTCCAGAACCTCTAAAACTTCAACCTTTAGTTCGGGGTCTAAGGAACTTGTGATTTCATCGCACAGTAAAACCTTGGGCTTCATTGCAAGGGCACGGGCAATCGCAACCCGCTGTTTCTGACCGCCTGAAAGTTGTGAAGGAAAATAATTCGCGTGGCTTATCAGCCCTACCTTTGAAAGTAATTCTAAGGCTTGTATTTTCGCTTCGCTTCGGTTCATTTTTAAAACTGTTTGGGGAGCTTCCATCACATTTCCCAACACCGTCCTATGTGGAAAAAGATTGAAGTCTTGAAATACAATTCCTGAAACTTTGCGAACGGTTGAGTTAAATGGGCTAAATTGTGCTGAAGAAATCGGGTCAAGCGTATGATCACCTACCTGAATCGAACCTGAATCGAAGTTTTGTAAGCCGTTTAGGCAGCGAAGGAATGTAGATTTTCCCGATCCACTAGGCCCAAGAAGAACTACGGTTTCTCCCGAATTTACCTGTAGGTCAAGGCCATCTAAAATGATACGGGTACCAAAAGTTTTTCTTATCTCACGAGCAATAATTTTCATACTTAGTCCTGATGTTTTTCTGGTAATAATTTTTTTTCCATTACCCTTGCCAGCCTTCCTAAGGGTACCGATAGAAGTAGGTACAATACCGCAGTGATTAAACCTAGTTCCACAAACTTAAGGCTCGACTTCGCTAAAATTTGATACTGCTTGTTTAGTTCTACCAAGGCTACCACGCTTGCAATGCTTGTATCTTTGAATAGCGCAACTAGATCGTTAGTCATCGTAGGGAGCGCGATACGCAAAGCTTGTGGCATAACGATGCGTCTAAAGGTAAGAGATTGGCCCATACCCAGAGAGGCAGCAGCTTCCCATTGACCTTGGGGAACCGATCCAATTGCAGCACGAAAAGTTTCAGCTTCATAGGCAGCGTAATTTAATCCGAGACCTAATGTTGCTGAAAAAAACGGGCTTAATGCTAAAGATATACTCAATCCTAATTGTTCTGATATTGCAGGTAATCCAAAATAAATGAAAAATAGAAGTAGCAATACCGGAACTCCTCTGAAAAATTCTATATACAATAATGCCAAGCTTTTTAACCAAGTTGCGCCATACAATCTTGCAAGCGATAACGGTAATCCTAAAACCAGTGCTAATGAAAAACTACATAATGTAAGTTCAATGGTGACTAAGGTGCCTTCGAGCAATAAGGGAAGGTATCGGTCGATGGTCCAAGCTTTGTTTTCTTCTAAAACAGTGATGGAAGAGGAATCTGGTTTGCCTTCTTCTTCGAAGAAGAAGCCGGGGGATATTTCTTCTTGATAGGCATCCCAAAGGTTCCACTTGACAAGAATGCTGCGTAGTTTCCCATTGGCTTTGATGGAATCTAATGCGGAATTAATTTGATTCGCAAGAGCTTGGTTATTCGGTTTAACTGCGATGCCATAAAGGCCACGCGCAGTTGGTTGGCCCGAGAGAAGTAATCGTTTATCTGGAAGGGCATAAGAAATAGCGATGGGAAGATCGAGAAAAACAGCATCAATGCGCCCGCCTGAAATCAAATCGGCATAAGCTTCGGTTGAGCTTTGATAGGTTCTGTTTGCAATATTCGCTTGTTTAAGAAGTTTTTCTGATTGGGTTCCATCCATTGTTCCAACAATTGTATTTTTAGTATTTTTGCACCCTAAAAGCGTGGTGAAGCGTTTTTCATCTGCACGAATCACTAGCTGTTGCCTGTAGATGTAGTAGGGTTTTGAAAATAAAACAGACTGTTGTCGTTCTTCGGTAATTTCCATTCCATTCATTGCGAAGTCGAAGTCGCCTTTTAACAAGCCTGGGATCAAGCTATCGAAGGAATATTGTTTGAACTCGATGGGTTGTTTAATTTCTTCTGAAAGGGCTTGAATAATATCGACTTCGAATCCGATGCGCCCTAACTTTCCGTCAAGAAAGATATAAGGTGCCCCGCCTTCTTCATCTGCGGCCCAAATTAACGGCTTTACTTCTTTTGGGTTCTGTCCTAATGCAAATAAAATTAATAAAGAGATAGGAATTATCATTATTTAAAATCCGTAGTTTTAACATTTAGAATCGGTTTGTTGTTTGGGGTTATAAGTAAACATTTGCCTGACTTGGGGATCAAAAAGAACGATCAGACACCAAATTGCAATGGCTTGCCCCATTCCACACGACCCAGCACAACTGATGCAGGGTATGCCACAATAAAGTACTCCTAAAATTATTAGGCGTAGAGAGCGAAGCTTTCGCATTGCATAACCACCTGCAAGCATTAGGTAAGAACCTAACAGTAAAAATGCGCCATAACCTGCGTTTATCCAGATGGTCTGTTTTTTGATTTCAGCTATGGTGAGATCTTGCCTATCGAGGTTGATTGCAGCTTCGGGCATAATTTTTCGGGTGATATCTTTTGCTTCTTCATAGTTTCTTTCAAAATCTTCAATAGGAATTTGGAAGATTTGAATGCTTCGCACCAAGATGATAGAACCAACGGCAAGGTTAATTGCCCCCATACCCATAAGAAAGAGTGCAGGAATTTCTACTTTTCTGCTTGCAAGTAACCGCTTCCAAATTATCTCTTTTAAGGTATTTTGATCGACCTCTAAGGTAAAAGGTAAGGGATTGTTTGGGGTAGAATTAGGCGTGTTTTCTTCCCAACTTTCGACATTGCTAAACTCTGGAAGATTTTTGGAGATGAGGATACCAATTACCACAAGTATTAAAATGATTAAGATAAGCTGCAAACCTGACTCCTATTAGCTAGTTATGATGAAAAGGATCAAATCTAATACAATGATTGTAACAGGGATTCCCCTGTGAAACATCTACGGAAATTTAACAAGACAGGAAGTCTAGGAGTATAATATTTAAAATGGGAATTTTATAGGGCTCTCAATTCGAGGGTTATCGTTTTTATCTTTAAATTATGGAACTTATCGTGCAAAACCACAACACTTGGATACCCCCTGATAAAAACTTACTTGGGCCTCTTGATTTGCACCTTTTCAACGAAGGCAATCATAGCAGGCTATACGAAAAACTGGGGGCTCACCCTTTTACTTTAGACAATCAAAAAGGCTTTCATTTTTCGGTTTGGGCCCCTTCCGCCCAAGCTGTTAGTGTGGTGGGTAATTTTAATAATTGGGCCCCCGGTGTTCATCCTCTTCATCTGGTTGGTAATTCTGGTATCTGGACCGGGTTTATCCCTAATATTTTGCAAGGCGAAATATACAAGTACCATATTACCTCTAATCACGGCGGGTATCAGGTTGCTAAGTCGGATCCTTTTGCTTTTGCTATGGAGATTGCACCTAAAACTGCATCTGCTCTTTGTGATCTTTCTTTTCATTGGAACGATTCTAAATGGATGAGTGATAGGCGCAGTAAAATCGCTCATAATGCCCCGGTCTCCGTCTATGAAGTCCATCTTGGTTCTTGGAAAAGAGTTCCTCAAGATGGCAACCGCTCTCTTAATTACCGTGAACTTGCCCCTCAACTTACACAGCATATGTTAAAACTTGGTTTCACTCATCTTGAATTTCTTCCCATCACCGAGCACCCTTTTTATGGTTCTTGGGGGTATCAAGTTAGTAATTATTTTGCCCCTACTTCTCGATATGGTTCTCCGCAAGATCTTATGTACCTTATTGATTATTTGCACCAGCACGGTTTAGGAGTCATCCTTGATTGGGTCCCATCGCATTTTCCTAACGATCAACACGGCTTAGCTTATTTTGATGGCAGCCATCTTTTCGAGCATGCCGACCCAAAGCAAGGTTTTCATCCTGATTGGAAATCTTGCATCTTCAATTATGGTAGGCACGAAGTTCGTTCTTTTTTACTCAGTAGTGCTTGCTTTTGGCTCGAACATTATCATATCGATGGGCTTCGGGTTGATGCTGTTGCTTCAATGATTTATTTAAACTACAGTCGAAATCAAGGCGAGTGGATTCCCAACCAGTATGGCGGAAATGAAAATATCGAAGCCACTTCCTTCCTCCGTAAATTTAATGAAGAAGTTTATAGTCGATTCCCTGATGTTCAAACTTTTGCTGAAGAATCGACCTCTTGGCCCATGGTCACAAGGCCCACTTTTTCAGGCGGGCTTGGGTTTGGCTACAAATGGGATATGGGGTGGATGCACGATTCTCTTCGTTATGTATCACGCGAACCAATTCATCGTAAGTATCATCATAATGAACTTAGTTTCCGTATGCTTTATGCTGAAACTGAAAACTTCATTTTGCCTCTTTCTCATGATGAAGTCGTTCACGGTAAAGGTTCGTTGTTAAATAAAATGCCCGGGGATCTTTGGCAGAAACTTGCTAACTTAAGGTTACTTTTTGCTTGGATGTATTCTCAACCAGGTAAAAAATTACTTTTTATGGGTTCCGAACTTGCCCCTTGGAAAGAATGGAATCACGATACCAGTCTTGATTGGCACCTCCTCGAAAATCTTCAGCATAGTCAGATTGAAAATTTCATCGCTGATCTTAATCAAATGTATAAAAATCAACCCGGCCTTTATGAACGAGATTGCGAACCTGCCGCTCTTGAATGGGTGGACTGTTCTGACCTCGATGGTAGTGTTTATGCTTTTTTACGCTGGGACTGCGACGGTGTAAAACCAGTTCTCGCTGTTTTTAATTTCACACCCAATGTCCGCGATGGTTACCGTGTTGGCGTTCCATTTGGCGAAACTTGGCTTGAAGTTTTGAATTCCGATTCCCCATATTATGGGGGTGGGGGCAAAGGAAATTTTGGTCGTAAACAAGCACAGGAAATGTCTTGGCACAACCGACCTTATTCCATCGAACTTACTCTTCCACCCTTGGGAGTTGTCTTTATGGTCCCCGAATAAATTATTCTAATTTGTGTTATTTGACCGCAACCCTAATACCACATTGATCACCAAACTTATAAATAGAAGTAATCCTAAAGCAGTTATAGTGATGTAAACCCATTGTGGGGTTTCTTCTTCTCGAATTTCTTCTTCTTCAACTTCTCCGTCTGAAAGTCCTGCAAGCGATGCGCTTACTTTTTGTCTAGCAAGTTTAGGCGGCTCTTCATTTAGTAGACATTCAAGATCTATAATTAATTTTTCTGGCGAATTATAGCGAGACCCCCTATCTTTTGCCATCATCATTTCTACTACTTCCCCCAATCCCGCAGAGAGCTTTTGATTAAGATGATCCGGTGGAACTAATTCATCTTTTTCATGCATTTTAAGCACTTCCATCACGGAATTGCCTACAAATGGGGGTTGCCCAGTTACCATATGGTAAAGCGTTGCGCCTAAAGAATAAATGTCGGCTCGAATATCGATATCGGATTGACCCCGTACTTGTTCGGGTGCAATGTAGTTGGGCGTGCCAATGATCATCCCTTTTTCCTTGGAGATCATAGCAGCATCGGTATTTTCCCGAGCCATTCCTAGGTCTGCCAGTTTTGCAATGCCTTCGGATGTCATTACAATATTTGCGGGTTTGATATCGCGGTGTACTAATCCTCGTTTGTTGGCGTGTTCCAATGCTTGTGCCATTTGCAAAATAATTTCAACTGCTTCTTTTTCTTCGTACCGGTTTTTTCCCGCCTTCATTTCATCTTGGATAGTTTTTCCATCTATCAGTTCCATCACGAAATAATGAAACTTCCCTGCTGAACCAATATCGATTGCTTGAACAATATTATTATGGCTAAGTTTTGCAGCAAGCCTTGCTTCCCGTTCTAACTGTTTAAAAAATTCTGGGTCGGATGTGTTTTTCCCTTTGAGTAGTTTGATCGCTACCTGACGGTTCAACCTTGTTTGTAATGCTTTGTAGACAACACCCATCGCCCCGGTTCCTAGTTTTTCTAGCATTACATAACCAGGAATTTGCTGGCCAACGAGTAAAGTAAGATCAGCAAAGGCCCGGTCTACTTGTCCTTTGGTTAATAACCCTGCTGCAAGCAATTTTTTCAGATAACCTTCAGCTCCTGCTGTGCCATCCGCTGGACATTTTTTTATTTCTTCATTGGTTAGTAATCCACGGGTGACCAAACCTTGGCCAACCTTTTCCTCTTCTATTTTTGCTTCTGTATTTTCAACTTCTCCTTTTTCAGTCATTCTTTTACTCTATGAATTTTTTGCGAATTTATTGTTTCTAGGGTAATTCGCAACTTGATTCTTACCACATACCACTGCTATTATACCTAATGGAATACTTTACCGCATACTTTCAGCCTTTGTATACTTTTTAAGTGGCTTCGAATCGTGTTGTTTTGAGTAAGTATTATGAATGTCTCACTTGCTTCCCCTCTTGATTCCAGTGTGCTTGTTCTTAACAAGATGTTTATGGCTGTGCATGTCATTAATGTTCGCAGAGCTTTTATTCTTTTAATTAAAGACCTTGCTGAAGTTGTTAGTACGGAAGATGGCCAATATGCCACCTATGATTTTACTTCTTGGAGAGAAGTTAGCGAATATCGGGCTAAGTTCTTTCGCAAAGCTGAGGACGATTGGGTCCGCACGGTCAGCTGCGAAATTCAGGTGCCTAGGGTAATCCGATTGACCGAGTACGATCGGTTGCCTAAGCAATCGATTAAGTTTAACCGTAAGAATATTTTTGCTAGGGATAATAATCAGTGTCAATATTGCGGTAAGAAGTTTCCTATGTCTGAACTTAGTTTAGATCACATTTTACCCCGCAGTCAGGGTGGGAAAAATTCTTGGGAAAATATCGTTTGTGCCTGTGTTTCTTGTAATGTCCGAAAAGGAGGCAGAACTCCTAAGCAAGCTAATATGATTCTTATTCGCAAGCCTGAGAAACCTAAGCGTAGCCCTTCCCTTAGTCTTAAACTTAATAACACCAAGTATCAATCTTGGCGTACCTTTCTAGATAATGCTTACTGGAATGTCGAGCTCGAATAATATTTCAAGCTGTAAGTAACCCGTTCTTCATCAAGATATTCAAAGCCTCTTCTGTCTTTTTTCTTATTGCAGATTTTGCATCTCCTAGTGCTAAAGGGTTTCCTTCTGTGGTTATTTTCATTTGGTTGTTTTGTACCAAGGCTTCAAAGTTTTGTACTATTTCGTCTAGGTTATTTTTTCCATCCAACATATTAATCAGGCAAATTTCATAATTTCCTATCTTGATCGATTGATGTCTATTGTTTGTGATTAGCCCATCTATCGCTTGAGACCTAGCTACTTTTAATATTTTTGGGTTACTACTGATTGAGTTTGCTGGTTTTATTTCTCGGGTTGTAAGTTCTAGCGTACCTATGCTTAAAGAGGTGTAGGCGCCAATCAACAATTTTCCCAGTTCCATCATAACTTTTTCTTTGGCTTCTTTCGTTTGTGGAATTTCCAGTCCTATTCTTTTACTTGCTTTCTCGATTATTTCGTTAATGGAAAGCGAACAAGGCCAAGCTTCTTGCAGACAAACCAAAGTGGCCTTCATCAGGGGATCCGCAATACTTAGGGTTGAACCATCCTTGCAAGAAAAATTCCCCATCGTATTATTTGTTAAATTCATGTTCTGTTCTGTAGGAACCAAAGTCGATGAAATATGGAAGTTACTAATCATTGAAGGATTCATATTATAATTCGGCGTTTTTCCTTGATGTACCAGAAGCGATGATCGGAACATTCGGTTACGAATAAAATCTAGATATTGTTCGGTTTCAATAATGCTGGAACATCTTTGTAATTCCTTTTGCGCTTCCGCCTTTAGGTCTCGGGTCGACATACTTCTCATATCGGTATCTGCAAGATACATCAGGCCTTGTTGATTTGCCCTCCGATTAAACTCGTGAAAATAGATGGGATAATTGTTTTCATCAAGAAGTTCGTGAAACAAGTAGCTATCGTTTTGTTGTTTGAATATTTCTAGTTCGTTTTTAATGAAGAGAGAATACGGATTATTTTCGCCAATAGAAGATTTTGCAACAAATTCCAAAACAGCTTTCGCTTGAATGATCTTGTCGTTATTGTTTGGAATATTTCTGGTGTGATAAAGCACCATATCACGAATGATGCCACGCATATGCCAACCAGGTAGCACATTGTAACTGACATAAGCGATGCCATCGGGGCTTAGGTTTTTCTTACAGATTTCAAGGATTTTTTCTTGAACATCTTTTGGAACCCAAGAGTAAACCCCGTGTACGATTATAAAATCAAAGTTAGTAGGTTCGTTAAAATCGATAATACTTTGGCAGCGCAGTTCAAGGTTTGGCAACTCTAGGTTTTTAAGAACTTTGTGACCTGCTGCAATTTGATTTTCTGCATAGTCTATTCCTAAAAAACGGCCCTCAGGAAGTTGCTCCGCCATCGGAATTAAGTTGTTCCCAGATGCACAGCCAATTTCTAACACCTTGCAATTCTTGACCTCGGGCGTGCTTAGATTTAATAATCTTGCAATTGTTGCTAATCGATCGGGATGGGTCTGCTGAAACGGATGACTTACATAAGGCATATCGTTATACGAATTTGAAGGGATATTCTTGAGCATAATTCTTTCCTTGAATCTTATTACTTAATCCGGAAAAGCAGAATGAACGGCAGTATCACTACTATCGGCACAAAGCCCCATTTTGTTTAATTACTGATCAATTCTGATCTATTTCAGCCATAAAATGGTAGATTAGGTAAGACAAAGTAACGGCTTTTGATTTACTTTTCTTTGCAATTGTTTATTTTAAATTGCTAACTATCAGGGTTTAAAACTTCGTTGACAGGGATGTCATAGTTCCGATAAACTATGTTCTTTAGATAACTTGACCCACCTAGCATTATTTTGCTCGAACGAAAATGATAAAGGCCCTCTTAATGCAGATTCTAAAAACCATTGGTTTTAGTTTAATTATTACATTTTTAATATTAAATGATGCCGGTGCCGCTGATCCATTTGTTGAAAAGGTTGTGCCTTTTCTTAAATCGTATTGTGTTCAGTGTCATAATGAAAAACGATCTGAAGGGGAATTGAACCTTGTACAGTTTTCTTCTAGCGCAATGGTTGCAGAACATTTTCGACAATGGGAACATATCATAACATTTTTGAAAAAAGAGGAAATGCCACCCGCAAAATCCAAACAACCTTCCCCAGAACTTCGAAGCGAAATTCTTAGCACGATTACTAATGTGATAAAGTCTGAGTCTCAAAAACTTTCCGGCGACCCGGGCATTGTTCCTCCTCGTAGGCTTACCAATGCAGAATTCAACAACTCGATTCGTGATCTTACGGGCGTTGATATTCGGCCTGCAGATTCCTTTCCTATTGACCCAGCATCGGGCGAAGGATTTAGTAACACGGGTGAAGCTCTTATTATGTCGCCTAACCTTTTCAGAAAGTATTACTCTGCTGCAGAACAGGTTGCAAATCACGCTGTGTTATCAACCGAAGGTTTAAGGTTTGCCCCGCACCCTGTAATTACATTTGCAGATAGGCAGAAGTTTTACGAACAGGCGATCATTAGCTTCTATGAATCGCACTCTGTCGACCTTGAGAATTATTTAACCACCCTTTGGCTTTATAAACATCGCCCTGAAACTCATAAAGCAATCACGCTTAGCGATTGGGCTAAAAAAGCAAAACTTAGTTCTAAGTACGCAATGATTCTTTGGAACACTTTGGAAGGTAAGTCGGATAATACCTACTTAATAGGTTGGCTTCAAGGCAAGTGGAACAATCTTCCAAGTTCTAAGAATCAAACCACACCAATTACAAATGAAGTTAAGAATGCTGTTAAAAGCTTGGTAGCTGAAATTCAAAATTTAAGTCGAATGCTGACTCCGGTTGAAACCCCCGCCATTGTAGCTAATGCTGGAAATGGCCCTATCGAACATTTACAGCGTCGGCGCCTTACCGCAAGCAACCGAGATGCCTTCGATAAAAGTAGTTTAAGCAATCAGAAGTCCACCGTTGAATATCACAATGTAACTATGCAGAATTCGATCAAATTAATTATTCAATTAGGTGATGTGGGTACAACTAAAGCTGCGGGCAATGTGCTGATAAAAGCATATTTTTCTTCAAATAATTCGACTATTGATAACAAGAAAAAATGGTCTCTTCGAGATTTGCTTGCTCAACATGCCCCCGATACATTTATCAAACTTAAGTTTGGTACTAATTCTAAGGGTGAAAAAATCGATCAAGATTCTTTTATGCTTAATGCTCCATCTGTTTTAGAAATTGATTTGCCTACTAATGCGTTTCCTTTAAAAGAAAAAGGCAATGTAATTCTTAATGTGGAATATAAGTTTGACACATCAATGCTTGGGATTGTTTCAGTTTTTATCGGCGATAAAAAACAACCAGATGATTCTAAGTTTATCGTGCGGCCATTGATTAGTGCGCAACACGCTGTTGCACCAAGTTATGAATCATCTGCAGAAGTATTTTGCAAACTCTTTCCCAATCGCTTTTTCTATGTTGATAGCACCCGTGGGCTTTCCGCAGGTTTTCATCTGATTGAAGGATTCTTTCGCGATGATCAGCCTTTATGTCGATCCGTTTTAGAAGATCCCGAACTTCTCGAACTTAATAATCTTTGGAAGGAACTTTATTTTGTTACTGGGGTTTGGGAGAAGATGCTGCGGGGATTTGTTTTTTTCGAACGATCCGAACGCAACTTCCTTAAGCATATGGATTTCGATTCCTTCAGAGAAGAAGACCCCGATTTAATTAAAGATGAAGTTTTACTTCGCTTCAAGGAAGTTTATTTAAAAAGGGCTAATGTAAAACTTACCGGTGCTGAACTTAATCAACATCCTATCAGCATCTTTTTTGATGAAGTTCGAAATGGCATTCGTTTTAAAGAAACAGCGAACAAACAAGCAGAGATTATTTACTTTAAAAACCTTCTCACTTTTACGGAGAAGGCTAACCGCAGAAACCTTACAGATACAGAAAAAGCAAAGCTTGAAGCTTTTTTCACTTCGATTTGTAATGATAAAACTCAAGGGACTGATGCTGCCGTTAGAGCATCCATTATTCGTACTTTAGTTTCTCCTAGTTTTGGAATGTTATTAAATACAACGGCTGTAGGAGAAACAGTTACGCCACTCTCCGACATAGAAATGGCTTCACGCATAAGTTATTTCATCTGGGCAGGGCCACCCGATTCCGAACTATTAGCCTTAGCTCAATCAGGAACGCTTCGCAGCAATGATCAATTACAGGTTCAAGTAAAGCGTATGCTGGCAGATCCGAAGGTCAGTCGATTTTCGCAAGAATTCTTGGGGCAATGGTTAGGATACCGTGATTTTCTTACCCAAGAATCTGTTAACCGAACTGTTTTTCCACAGTTCGATGATAAGTTAAAGCAAGCGATGTTCGAAGAACCCACCAACTTATTTACTTACTTGATTCAAAAAGATAAACCCATTATCAATTTGTTAAATAGCGATGAAACCTTTGTGAATAAAAAGCTGGCTCAACACTATGGGTTGCCTCATCAAGGTAATGCAGAAGATTGGGAATTGGTAACTGGATTAAATGATAAGGGGCGGAGCGGGATATTAAGTATGGCTGTGTTTCTTACTAAAAATTCGCAGCCCCAGAGGACTAGCCCCGTGAAGCGTGGTTTCTGGGTGGTGCATAAAGTTCTGGGTGAACATATCCCTCCTCCGCCCGCAGATGTTGCAGTTTTACCTGCTAAGGAAGCCGAGTCGGGGCAAACCATTCGTCAATTGCTGAAGCTTCATGTGGACGATAATAAATGCGCCCGTTGCCATCAGCGATTCGATTCTATTGGGTTGGCGTTAGAAGGGTTTGATCCCATAGGTAAAGCAAGAACTAAAGATTTAGCAGGCAGAAACATTGATAATGTGGTACTATTGCCTGATGGAAAAGAGGTTCGTGGTGTGCCGCTTTTTGCAGACCATCTTGCGAAACAACGCGCCCGAGAGTTTACCCAAACTTTAGGCAATAAGTTTTTAGGTTATGCTTTGGGTCGATCGCTGCAACTATCTGATCAACCTCTTTTAGATCAGATGCAAGCCAAGTTAGAAACAAGCGATTTCAAAATGTCTTCGTTGTTCGAACTGGTGGTAAATAGCCCACAATTTAGAACCCAGCGATGTAAAGATTTTTCTCCTGCCAAGTTTGTTCATTCGATTAATCCACGAGGTGACCGATGAGTTTAAGTAATAAAATCTCCCGTCGTAATTTGTTGAAAGGCTTGGGCATTACCGTTGCCTTGCCTTGGCTAGAATCTGCAGTTGCAATAGCTGCTGCGCCTGCAATCAAAGCAGATCCTCAGCGCTTTGCCTGTATGTTTATAGGGGATGGTATCTCTCCACCTCAGTGGTGGGCTAAAGGTAAAGGGGCTGAAATGGAGCTTGGGCCAAGCCTCGAAGCCCTTGCACCCTTTAAAGATAAAATCAATGTTATCAACGGGTTATTTAACAAAGAAGGTGATGGCGGCCACGCTCGCTGCACTGGTAATATTCTTTCGGGCGCTGCCTTGCATCGCGGTCGGATGATTAAAGGCGGCATCAGTATGGATCAGATGCTTGCCAAAAAGAATGAAGATTTTACGCCACTTTCTAGTTTGGTTCTTGGGTGTGAACAACCTGTGAGTGGGTTCCACGAAAGCCAATACTCTATGGTTTACGCTTCACATATCTCGTGGCAGAATTCAGATTCCCCCATCCCTATTGAACTTTATCCTTCCCTGGCTTTCGATAGTCTCTTTGGTGGCAAAGCAGGGAAACTTCAGGGCAGCATCCTTGACGAGGTACTTCAACAGGCAAATGATATGCGGGGTAAAGTCAGCGGGACCGATAAACTAAAGCTTGATGAATACTTTTCTTCGGTTCGTGAAACCGAACAAAGGGTGCAACGCCTAAACAAGCTTGCTAAGGAAGATACCCCGGTGATTCCTGCTGGCCAACGGCCCCCTTTGGGTATGCCCAAGGACTTCCGCGAATATAGCAGGCTGATGTGCGACCTAATTGCTTTAGCTTTTCAAACCGATCGCACTCGCATTGCAACTTTACTTATGTCTCGCGATCTTTCGGGCCAAGTTTATCCCTTCCTTGGCATTCGTGATGACCATCATAGTTATTCCCATAGTAATACAGGCAAAGAATATCAATCGATTGTTAAGTGTCACATCGAGCAATATTCTTACTTAATTGAGAAATTATCCAAGATGCAAGAAGGTGAAAAAACTGTTTTGGATAACTCTTGCATTATGTTCGTTTCAGAGCATTGGAACGCACATAATGGCACACAGGTTCCCCTCGTTCTTGCTGGTTCTTTAGGTGGGAAGCTTGCTACAGGCCGGTCGCTGGATTACCTTAATGCGGGTAATAGCAAGCGGAAGTTGTGCAGCCTTTATCTTTCGCTGATGAGCCGTATGGGCTTGGAATTACCTCAATTTGGCGATGCAAATGAAGGATTAGCAGGTATTTAAGTTTTCTTAAAATGCGATGTTATTAAAGACCTAAAGCACCTGTATGCTTTAGGTCTTTTTGCTTTAGATGATTAGTCTTAGCTATTTATTCTATTCTTGAGCGAATACCAGTGCTATAGTTCTGGTCTACAAATTTTTCCTTCCTTGGAGGTTTTTGATGATTCGTTCTACTTGTTTCGCTGTTTTATTCTTGGCAATTTCTACGCCACAACTACTTGCAGATCCTTCCCCTATTGTTTTGAAAAAAGCTGACCGCATTGTCTTCCTTGGCGATTCTATCACCGCGGGGGGTAATGCAGGTAAAGGCTATATTCAAGTTATTCGCAATGCCCTTGCTGAAAAGAAAAAAGATCTGGCTATTGATTGCATTGGTGCGGGCATCAGTGGCAATAAAGTTCCTAACTTACAAAGCCGTGTTGATAAAGATGTTATCGCAAAGAACCCTACCATTGTAATTATTTACATTGGCATTAACGATGTTTGGCACGGTGAATCGAACCCCAAGAATGGTACTTCACCTGAAGCCTTTGAATCGGGGTTAAAAGAAGTGATTGGAAAATGCACCAAGGCTGGCGCTCAAGTGATTCTTTGTACTCCAACCGTCATTGGGGAAATTCCCGCTGGTGGCAATAAATCTGACCCTAAGCTTGACGAATATGGCAACATTAGCCGCAAGGTTGCTAAGGAACTCAACCTTAATCTCTGCGATTTGCGCAAAGCTTTTGTTGATCATATTGCAGCAAATAATGAAGCAAAAAAAGATAAAGGCGTTCTTACAACAGATCGAGTTCATCTTAATGAAGCTGGAAATGCATTGGTTGCTAAGACGATACTGAAAAGTTTGGGCGAGTAAGACTTTCTTTAAATCAAAGTTTTATTTTTAGGTTTAAAAGGATGAACTCTAAAGGTTCATCCTTTTTTTAAAGGAACAATTATGAAAATTTTTTGCACGATTCTTGGTTTGTTTATTCTTATTTCTCAATGTTTGATTGGCTCCGAGGTTAATGCTAAACCTGTAAAGGTTTTCATCCTTGCAGGGCAATCGAATATGGAGGGCCAAGGTTTTATTTCATCGGAAGCAAAGCGTAATCAAGGAAAAGGTAGCCTTGAATTCTTGGCTAAGGATACCGGAACCAAAGCTCGATTCTCTCACCTTTTAAATAAGGATGGTCAGTGGATTATGCGAGATGATGTTTTTATTTCTTACCTTGATAAAAACGGACCTCTTACTGTGGGGTATGGTGCAACTAAAGAAAAAATCGGGCCAGAACTTGGCTTTGGTACCATCGTTGGTAATGCTTTTGAACAACCTGTATTATTAATTAAATGTGCCTGGGGTGGCAAAAGTTTAGCTATCGATTTTAGACCCCCTTCTTCTGCTAAACCACCTTACCCACTGAATAAAAAAACCCAAGATGATATCGATAAAAATCCTGAGATCTTGGGTAAGTATTACCGTGAAACTCTTTCTCTTACTAAATCCGCTCTTAAAAATATTAAACAGTTAGTTCCTGATTCTGATGGGAGTTATGAACTTGCAGGATTTGCCTGGCATCAAGGTTGGAACGACCGTATCAGTGATCAGTACAACGGTGAATATGAAAAAAATATGGTCAACTTTATCAAAGATATTCGTAAAGATTTAAATGCTCCTAAACTGCCTTTTGTGATTGGGGAGACTGGTATGACTGGCCCAACTGAAATTCATCCTCGCGCTCTTAGTCTTATGAAATCTCAGGAAAATGCTGCTACATTGGCAGAATTTCAAGGGAATGTTGTTTTTGTTCCTACTAAAACATTCTGGCGCGAAAAGGAACTCTCACCTAACTCTCAGGGTTACCACTGGAACTGTAATGCCGAAACTTATTATTTAATAGGCGAAGCAATGGGGCAAGCAATCTTAAAACTTAAATCAACAAAATGAAATCATTTTAAATAACTCCATTGAGCCAAGTTTGTTTGTATCAGTGAAATTATGAATTGGTTAGAAGAATGGGCTTAGGATTACATAGCTACCTTTTTGGAGTTAAAGTAAAAGCCCATTCTGTAAGAAAAGTTTGGGATCAATTAGAATTTTTAAATGTAGTTTGATGAAAATCTTTCTGTCGAGTTAGGGTAAGATTTTTCTATAACTCGAGGTAGAACAAGAAATGTTGATTAGACGAAAAGCTTAGGCGTCTCTTTATTGATAACGGGACTGGGGTTGTATTTGCATCTTCTTCGAGGCTTCGTGTGAGTTCCACTTGTTTGCGCGTTTTTTTGGTTCACACGAAGGTCTGAAGGAAAAAAAGGACGGCTCTTAAAGACGCTTCCGGCTCTGACAATGGCTGGGAATCTTGGACCCTGCTTGCTGTCATTCCCACGAAGGTGGGAAACCAGTTGTTTAAATAGTTGCCTCGACTTAACACACAGGTTACCCAGCGCCACGGTTATCGAGGGGCTAAGGGCTTGATTTTCAAGAAGCTGGTGAAGTTATTTGTGCGATGTAGATCAAAGTTTTTGAAAATTAATTGTGCCTTTTTGTTCAAAGTTAGGATGATTTATTTGTGCGATTTTAATCAAAGTTAGGGTGCCTTAATTTGCTTCCTTTTGTGATTCGAATCTTCAAAAAAAAACAAAAAAACTTCAACAATGTGCTTTATGCACAAAATCGCCCATAGCCATGCACGAGCCACCTGAGGAGCTTCCTCAGGTGCCTCCTCACCCCATTCTCATTGCCACGTACGAGCCACCTGAGGAGCTTCCTCAGGTGCCTCCTCACCCCATTCTCATTGCCACGCACGAGCCCCTTAGGAGGCTCCTCAGGTGGCACCTGAGCACCGTGCCAATTAGTCTAACCTATTCTAGTCTAACCTATTCTAGTCTAACTTATTCTAGTCTAGGGGATAGCGGTAGCTCCTGAGGAGCCACCGACCCCCATTCAAAAAAAATTCTTGAGCCATCATCTTCAGAACTCGCAAAGCCTGGGGTAAGATTTAATTTAAAATATTGGCAAGTATTTTAATTGAGAAACGACTAATAAAATAGAGGGCAGGTTTAACGAAGGTTTTTATTAAAGCAAAAGGGATTGATGATGCAAAGCACTTTTAAACATTTGAAAAAAGTTTGTTTTATGAATCTTCTTTTCGCAATTCTTTTTCTCACTTTGGGTCAAGCTTCAAGCGCCAAGCTAAAAAAGGGGACAGGCCCTTTTTTAATAGAAACCGCAGGTAAAACAGCATCCAAAAGTCCGGCGAGCAGCCCCAAAGCCCACCCACTGCGCCCCTCGTGCCGTCCCGTTGGGACTCAAACGCAAGATGCCGTCTCGAAACCATAGGCTTACGCCCATGGCTACAACTTGCCGCCGCGTTGCGGCTGTATTTCTGCATAAGCTGGCACTGGAAAAGGGGACTGGCACTTTTTTAATAGAAACCGCAGGTAAAACAGCATCCAAATGTCTATGGTTGCATCCCTGAGTCCACTTCTAAATCTTCAATTCACACGGATACGGTAAAGAATCCCCAGCGGTACTATTATCGATATGTTGTCGTTGGGCTTGGTTGTGACATTTTAATCGCTGTTGGGGTTCAGCTTAGGTTATCTTTCTTTTATTATCTTTCGATTTAATTACGCACAAATACACACACAGAAGCGTCCCCAGAACGCGGTCGTTAGGCTTGTTTGCTTATCATTGCTCACACATCGATTATAATCTTTATTTGTTAGGGTAAGCCAAGTTTCATTCGTATTTCACTTTGTACTATAGAAGCATCTTTTGTGCCATCCACTGTAACTATAAGTTCTTTGCGTTTGAATAGTTCAAGTACGGGCATGGTCTTTTCGTGGTAATCTTTAAGCCTAAGGGTAACCGCTTTGGGGTTATCATCCGCACGGGCGATCATCTCTCCGCCACACTTATCACAAACCCCTGCAACGGCAGGGCGATGGTAAATAAGGTTGTAATCTAAACCACATTTAGAACAAAGCCTGCGGTTCATAATCCGTTCAAGAACAACAGTGTCAGGAACATCAATAAGAATAACGGCGTTGATATCGTAACTTTCGAGGAAGAAACTTGCTTGAATCTGATTGCGTGGGAAGCCATCAAGGATGAAGCCAAAGTTCCAATCGTGTTTATCAAGTCGGTCTTTGACGACTTCATCGACTACTTCATCAGGGACAAGTTGCCCAGCGGTAGTAAAGCGCTGAAGGCGAGCAGCGAGTTTGGTATGGTTTTGAATATGCCAGCGAAAAATATCCCCAACGCTGATATGAACAAGGTTGAAAGTAGAGGCAAGTAATTTAGCCTGAGTGCCTTTGCCACACCCTTGAACTCCAGTAATAATATATTTTTTCATAACAACCTCTAAAGAGAACAGCTTAACTCTTATTTAACCATAACGCCTAAGCGAGAGAAAGTCTTTGGATTAAAGAGAAAATTTAAAAAAAGTGTTAGTGTGCCATAAGCCCGATTGCATCGCGAATTGAAAGCAGGTTAATCTGTTGAAGTGCAGCAGGAAGTTCAGAAACAATGCGTTGTGCAGCAGTAGGATCGTAGAAATTGACTGTACCTAATTGTACAGCAGAGGCGCCTGCGAGAATAAACTCCATTACATCGTCAACTGTGGCAATGCCCCCAATTCCAATGATAGGGATACGAACTTTTTTTGCGACTTGCCAAACGATGCGAAGTGCAAGGGGTTTGATAGCAGGGCCGCTGAGTCCTCCGGTGCCATTGCCTAGCATAAATTTCTTCTTCTTCCAATCGATAGCAATCCCGAGGAAAGTATTAACAAGAGAAACAGCATCTGCGCCAGCATCTGCAGCGGCTTGGGCCATAATGGAAACATCGGTGACATTGGGAGTTAGCTTAGCGATGATAGGGAGGCCGCAAATTTCTTTAACCCCACGAACGACGCGAGCAGTTTTTTCGGGATCGATAGCAAAATCAACCCCGCCTGAAACATTCGGGCACGAAAGATTAAGTTCTAGGGCTGCAAGCCCTTTTTCTTGATTGACTCGATGTGCCATCTCGAAAAATTCTTTTTCGGTTTTACCTGCAATGTTGCCAATGATTTTAGTTGGAAGATTTCGAAGGTAGGGAAGGTGATTAAGTAAAAAGTATTCGAGGCCATCGTTATCAAGCCCAATGGCATTGAGCATACCAGATGAAGTTTCGAAAGTACGAGGAGGAGGATTTCCTGGGCGAGAATTCTGAGTTACCGTTTTTGGTACTATGCCACCTAGCTTGCTAAAATCCACCATTGATTCCATTTCCTTTGCATAACCAAAAGTTCCAGATGCAACAAGGATGGGGTTATCAAGAGAAAGGCGGCCAAGATGAACACTTAGGTCAACCATGGTTTTAGTTTTCTTCGAGGTAGGTATAGCCTTCTAAGCCGGACTGATAGAAGTCGAGAAACTCGCGGGATTCTGCCACAGAGATCACACCACTCTTTACTGCTTTTTCTACATCCTTACGAATTCGATCAGTTAACTCATCTGCTTTGTATTGAACAAAGGCAAGCACTTCGCGTACGGTATCTCCCTTAATCACTTCATCAATGTTCATATGATTGTTTTCATCAAGGCTAACATGAACTGCATTGGTATCGCCAAAGAGGTTATGCAGGTCGCCTAGTATTTCTTGATAAGCGCCTAAAAGGAAGGCCCCTAAGTAATAGGGTTTGTCTGTAACTTCGTGCAGCTGTAGGGTATTTCGTACATCTCTTAGATCAATAAACTGATCTACCTTGCCATCGGAATCGCAAGTGATGTCACCTAGAACAGCCTTGCGAGTTGGAATTTCATCGAGTCTATGGATAGGCATAATTGGGAAGAGTTGCTTAATGGCCCAACTATCAGGCATGGATTGGAAGACCGAAAAGTTACAGAAGTAAGTATCGGAAAGCATAGTCTCGAGCCCTTGAAGTTCTTCAGGGGTGTAATCAAGTTCGCGAACTAAGCGCAATATTTTACTGCATACAGCCCAGAACAAGCGCTCTACCAAAGCGCGCTGCTCTATATTTATGCTGCCCAGATTAAACATATTCACCGCTTCATCCACTGCTTGAAGCGCATCGTGGTAAGTTTCAATTAAATTCTTCTTTTTGAGATCTTGAAAGAGGCCAAACAAATCCGATACCTGTTGTGGGCTATCGCTTGGAACTTGGGGGGGCACCGTGTAACGATCAAAGTTGGATACGCCTACCACATCAAACACCAAAAGGCTGTGATAGCCTACCATTGCCCTGCCAGATTCAGTTATGATGGTTGGGTGAGGAACCCCTGCTTGGTCGCAAACACTTTTAATCCGGAAGACAACATCGTTGGCGTATTCCTGAAGCGTGTAGTTAATAGACGATTCAAAATCAGTTTGCGATCCATCGTAATCGATACCAAGCCCACCGCCGACATCGATGTAATTAACATTAGCCCCAACTCGGTGCATCTCGGTGTAAACTCTGCCAACTTCTGTAAGAGCGCCTTTGATACTTCGGATATTAGTAATCTGGCTACCAAGATGGAAATGAACAAGTTGAAGGCAATCGACCATACCGCGCTGTTTAAGGTAATCAACTGCTTCGAGCATTTCGGTAAGTGTGAGGCCGAATTTGGAACGATAGCCAGCACTAGAGCGCCAGCGGCCTGCGCCACGGGCAGCAAGCTTGGCGCGAATCCCGATTACGGGCCTGACCCCTGTGATCTCGGCTTGTTTAACGATAAGTTCCAGCTCGGTGAATTTTTCAACCACTGGAATAATGTTCTTGCCAATCTTTCTGGCAAGCATTGTCATATGAATAAATTCTTCATCTTTGAAACCATTACAGATGATGGGAGTATTGCCCCCATTGGTCAGCGCCATCACTGCTAGAAGTTCTGGTTTGGAACCCGCTTCAAGGCCGAAGTTAAACGGTTTACCAAAATCTAGGATTTCCTCTACCACATGGCGTTGCTGATTGACCTTGATGGGATAGACACAGCAATACTTACCTTTGTATTCAAATTCTTCGATTGATTTTTGGAAGGCCGAATGGATTTCAGAAATACGATGTCGGAGGATATCGGTAAAGCGAACGAGAATGGGAAGTTGAATCCCGCGTTCTTGAAGTTGGTCAATTAAAATTTTTAGATCGATAGTAGCTTCGGGATCTTTGGTGGGCATGACAGAAACATGGCCAAGATTGTTAATACCGAAGTAACCTTTGCCCCATTCATTGACCCTGTAAGTTTCAAAGGCGTCGGAAATTTTCCAGCGATCAAGAATATCAGGCTCAGAACTGTTTGCCATCTAGGGTGAAATCTCCTAAGGACCAATCGAAAAGTAAAATAGGCAATTCTTACAACAAATTAATAAACTCGGGTAATCATTATAATGAACTATCATTGTAACGAAGTATATAACATAGGTAAGGGATATTTATGAATTTCGTCAAGCCTATTTCCTCTGAATTACCAAATCGATGATCTTGAACTGTTCGTCTTGCACGGATTGGGGAAATAAGATAACTACGAACATTGGTATTTTCGTTTCATAAATATGAAGAAAAGTGAACACCGAGGTTGCAAATGGTACCCGCAAGACAATTAGACCTTCCCGTTCCTTCAGAAAAAGACCGCGAGTATGTAGGGGCAGGAAGTTTTAAGGAAATAGGTGAACATTTTCTAGAGTTATTCCAAAGGATTGGCGGTTTAAAACCTTCTGATGATGTACTGGATGTGGGGTGTGGTATAGGTAGAATGGCAATAGCAATGGTCAACCACCAAGATGAGAAATCTCGGTTCGAAGGCTTTGATATTGTGCAGCACGGGATAGAGTGGTGTGAAAAGAATATCACCACACGCTGGCCTAATTTTCAGTTCAAACATTCAGATATCTACAACAAATGTTATAACCCGAAAGGGCAACTGGTTTCGCGGAAATATACTTTCCCTTACGATGATAATTCTTTCGATTTTATCTTCCTGACTTCGGTATTCACCCATATGCTCCCCCGAGATATGGAAAACTATTTGGGAGAAATGCACCGTGTGCTTCGTCCTGGGGGCCGGGCTTTCATTACCTTCTTCATAACCAATCAGGAAGTAGATGGTTTGATTGCAGAAGGGAAATCTGTATTTAAATTACAGCATCAGCGAGGCCCTTGCAGAATTGAAGACCCTAACTGCCCAGAACAAGTCGTGGGTTATGAAGAAAAATACCTGCATCAATTGTTCAGCGAATCCGGCTTCGGAAAAGATATCAAGGTATTCCCTGGTCAATGGTGTGGAAGATCAAAAGGGGAAACATCTCACGATCTTGTGCTTGCAGTAAAAGAGGGTGAACCTACATCGCGGCAACAATGGAGGCGAAAGATTGCCTCTTGGTTGCCTTTTTAATTCATAACTATTCTTGTGGTAAGTTAAGGAATGGTTCTTGATGTTTAGTCAACAATCAATGTTAGGAAAAGCTTGGTCTGCATTTCGCCAAAGGGGTGCAGTATCATTAATAAAAGCATTTTTGCAGAAACTGCGATATAGTCCGTTGGGGAAAACTCTGCTTGGTCCTACGGGTCCTTGGTCGGATTGGTTAAAAAACTTCCTTCCATCACCGGAATTACTGCAAGAATTTAGGCAGACGAAATGGCCGGTGGATAAGCCAAAGTTTTCCCTGATTATGCCAGTGTATAATACCAAACCGGAATGGCTAAAGCAGGCGGTAAACTCGGTTCAAAATCAAACCTATGCCGATTGGGAACTCTGGTGTGTGGATGATGGATCAACCAACCTTTATGTGCCTTTTGTATTAAAAAGTCTAGCAGCAGAGGATAAAAGGATTCATGCGATTTTGCAGGAAAAGAATCAGGGGGTAAGCGAAGCAACAAACACGGGTTTAAATCTTGCCTCGGGAACCCATGTACTATTCATGGATCATGATGATTATTTAGAACCGCATGCGTTACACCGATTTGCTCAAACCATTTTAGAAGCCGATCCAGATTTAATTTATGCTGATGAAGCATTAACAAGCGAAGACATAACTCACATTCACGAAATAAAAGCTTGCCCAGCGTTTTCACATGATTATTACTTAAGTCATCCGTATGTGGTTCACCCAGTATGCGCAAAAATCGGAATAGTGAAAAACGCAGGCGGACTAGATCCAAGTCTAAAAGTTTCTCACGATGTCGATATGTTTTTGCGCTTATGTGAAAAAGCAAAAACTATAGCACATATACCAGATGTTTTATATCGCTGGAGGCTACATACTCAAAGTACAAGTCATACTGCAAACCTTTTTGAAATCACGAAGTCTA
>Ga0335396_10000627_pt1 | contig 48116 bp, 40 predicted proteins | sample FRY02_FD_205743 | JGI IMG/M metagenome (GOLD analysis project Ga0335396, IMG submission 205743) | Freshwater microbial communities from Lake Fryxell liftoff mats and glacier meltwater in Antarctica - FRY-02 (spades assembly) (version 2) | ecosystem: Environmental > Aquatic > Freshwater > Ice >...
GTGAGTGGTCGGTTGTGAGTGGTCGGTTGTGAGTGGTCGGTTGTGAGTGGTCGGTTGTGAGTGGTCTGCGGTCTGCCACCTCTCCTACGTTTTCCGCACCACAAGCGTATACCCCTGCCTGCCCTCAACGGTCATCAGATCGCCAATGGCGGGCGACGGACTGCCGGGGGCGAGGGTCGCATTCCACAGCTCGCCGGCGGTGAGGACGGACCCCCTGCCCTGCTCGTCGAAGAGACCGCGCACAGTCGCGGTGGAGCCGATAAGCGATTCCCGCCCGGTGATGGGCTGGCGGCGCTGGGCGGTCAGAGCCTTGCCCCCGGCAAAAACTGTGAATGCGCCCATCAGCGCGGTCATTGTGAGAATTGTCACCCAGGGCACGGCCAACCCCGGCGCATCAAAGAGCAGGGCGCTGCCAAAGATGAACGAGGCTGCGCCGCCCAGCGCCAGCGCGCCAAAAGTCGGGGTAAAAGCTTCAGCCACAAAGAGCAGAATGCCCAGCACCACCAGCGCCAGCCCGGCAAAATTGGCGTCCAACTGGCCCAGCGCATAGAGGCCCAGAAAGAGGCTGATCAGCCCGATTGTACCGGGGATGAATGTACCGGGATTGTAGATTTCCGCGATCAGCCCCACAGACCCCAGCGTAAGTAAAATCGTCGCCACGGATGGATTGGTGATGAAGTTGAGAAATTGCTGAAGTGGTGACAGGTCCAATCGCTGCACAAGTGTGCCCGCTGTCCGCAAAGTCACTTCTGTGCCCTGCACAGTGACCACAAAGCCGTCCATCTGTTCGGCCAAATCCGCCACATCCGTGGCGATGAAGTCGATGACGCCCAACTCCAGCGCCCGATCAGCCGTGGCCGCAGCCGCATCCTGCACAGCCGCCACGGCCCACTCCACTGCTTTCTCCCCGCGTCGTGCGGCCAGGTTTTCGATGTCTGCGCTGAGGATATTCTTGACCTTCGCCTGCATTGTCTCGCCCACATCGGCGCCGCCACTGCCCACAGGGCTGGCCGCGCCGATGCTGCTGCCGGGAGCCATCGCCGCCACATGACCGGCCAGTGTGATGAAAGTGCCCGCGCTGCCTGCCTGGGCCGCGGACGGGGACACATAAACGACAATCGGCACAGGCGAGGCAAGCATCTCCTGGACGATGTATTTCGTCACTTCCACACTGCCGCCTGGGGTGTCCAGTTGCAGGATCACCGCCTGGGCATTGCTGGCCTGGGCCGCTTCGATCCCGTCCACAATATATTGGCCCAGCACAGGCGTCACCGCGCCCTGAAAAGTAAGGACGTGGACCCGGCTGTCGGTCTCCTGCTCCACCCCACCCGCCATCGCCAGCCCCACCTGGCCGACTGTCGGCAAAAGCAGGCCAAGAAAGAGGCTGGAAAGATATACGATTCGGAAGTACGACCAGATTTTTTTCATAGCGGCTTCTGTCCATTTGTGGGCCAGAAACGTAAGGCGTGAAACGTGAGATCACACAGCCTTTCTCACATTTCACGTTTTACGTTTCAATAAACACTATTGGCACTATTGGGGGTCAAGCCGGAACCGACCTTCTCCGACCTGCTCCATCCCTCCCCGACCTTCTCCGTCCTTCCCCTTCACCCCAACCACCTCATCGAGCATCTCCTGCACAGATTGACGGCCTGCCTGGGTGGTCGCGCCGAGCATTTGTGTCAACTCATTCAAACGGGTATCGCCGTCCAGGGCTGTAACGACAGTCCCAGTGCGCAGATCGCCCTCACTTTCGTAGACCCGTTTGTTGACGCTCAGATGCAGATCGCCATAGGCGGCGAGTTGGGGCAGGTGGGTGATGCAGATGACCTGATGGTGTATATGCCCGGATGTACTCTTTTGCTGACCGGTCAGCCGCCACAACTTTTCGCCCACTGTGGAGCCTACTCGCCCGCCAATGCCCTGGTCAATTTCGTCAAAGATGAGGGCGGGGGTAGCGTCGGCGTGGGCCAGCACACTTTTGAGCGCCAGCATCAGCCGGGACGTTTCACCGCCGGAAGCCACTTTTGCCATCGATTTCAGCGGTTCGCCGGGGTTGGCGCTGATCAGAAACTCCACCCGATCCACGCCGGTGCTGTCAAAGTGTACCCGTCGCCCGTCGGGCAGATAGGCCCCTTCGTCGGAGAGTGGCTGTTCCAGCGAAAGGCCAAAACGGGCGTGGGCCATGCGCAGATCGGCCAGCTCTTTTTCAACCTGGCGGGCCATTTGTTCTCCCGCCGCGGCGCGGGCCGCGCTCAGAGCAGCGCCCAGACGTCCAATCTCCCGCAGCAGCCGTTCCTCGTCGGCTTCCAGGGCCGCGGTCTTTACTTCCCAATCGCTCAGGTCGTCCAGTTCCGCCTGTGCTCTAGCGCCATACGCGATCACTTCTTCGACGGTATCGCCATATTTGCGCTTCAAATTGCTCAGGAGTTGCAGCCGTTCTTCCACCTCGGCCAGCCGCTCCGGGTTGAATTCCAAATTGTCTGCGTAATCCTGAATCTCCCGTGAGAGATCGGAAAGCTGTTCCAGCAGACTTTGGGATTGTTCCGCGGTGGCGTCCATGCTGGTGTCAATGCGGGCCAGTCGTTCCAAGCGCCCTACCGCCTGGCTGAAGAGATCGATAACGCCGGGCGATTCCCCATCCCCGTCGTTGATCAGCGTGCCAGCGGTCTGGGCCAATTGGAGCAGAGATTCGGCGTTGCCCAGGCGCTGGCGCTCGTTCTCCAGCTCCTCATCCTCGCCGGGAATCAGCAGGGCATTGGCGATCTCCTCGGCCTGGAAGGAGAGCAGATCGATGCGCTGGGCCAGTGTACGCGCGTCTTGACGCAGGCGATTCAATTCCCGGCGCACGGTATTCAACTGGCGCACCTGCTCGGCCATCTGTCGGCGCTGCTCGGTCAGCCCGGCATAGCGGTCGATGAGCGAGACGTGTGTGCGAGGGCGCAATAGATTGAGGTGTTCGCCCTGTCCGTGGATGTCCACCAACTGGCCGGCCACGTCGCTGAGAATTTGCAGGGAGACAGCCCGTCCGTTGACACGGGCAATGTTGCGCCCACCCAAACGCACCTCCCGCCCCAGAATCAGTGTATTGGGCGCGTCCGGGTCGTCCAGCCCTTCGGTCTCCAATAGGGCGCGAATCTCGGCCAGATGTTCGTCCGCCGTGTCCTGGTCGGGTGTCAGGCTGAAAATGGCGTCGATCTCGGCCCGATCCGTCCCGGCGCGGATCATCTCGGCGGTCGCCCGGTCGCCCAGAAGAAGCCCCAGCGCGTCGATAATAATCGATTTGCCCGCGCCGGTCTCACCGGTCAGCACATTCAGCCCGGCGTGAAAGGCAAGACGCAGCTCGTCGATGATGGCAAAATTGCGAATGTGCAGTTCCAAAAGCGCTGTCATGGCAGCCGGATTATCCTCTGGTGGAGCGGGAGCCGCAGGCGGTTTGAGAGATGAAAGTATTCTAGCACAAATGGTCGATTCGGTGAAAGGGATCGCAAAGTCGGGCAACTTCATTGCCAAAGCGGACGGAACCAACCGCTTTTCTCCGGTTGGGAGATTTGCAGCCCTTTCCACCCGTGTTATAATATGTCCACTCTATCACTCGTAAAGACGACCCTCCGCTCTGGCCGGGCCGCCAGATGACGAATATTTCAATAAGGAGCACCGCAAATGCCTTCTCTTGGACCCACAGAACTGATCTTGATTTTGGTAATTGTCGTTATCTTCTTTGGCGTTGGTCGCTTGCCCGAGGTCTTTGGTGGCCTGGGTAAAGGCATCCGGGAATTCCGCCGGGCGGCCAAAGATGTAGAAGCTGCGAACGATGAAGAAGACGAGCCAAAGGCAACACCCAAGAAGAAAAAAGTTGTCGAGTCGGAAGTTGAAGAGACCGACGACGACGCATAGGCAGAAAACGGGTTTCAATATCCCTGCTGCTTGCGTGTTTTGATCTGTATACCAGACCCGGTTGACCGTCTCTATGGGCAACCGGGTCTGGTCTTTTTTTCCCTTGAACTATATCCGCAGCAAGGCCGAATGCGTGCGATTCCTGCGCTTTCTTGTTCTGATCGCGGCGCTTTTTGGCGTCTACGCCGCCCAATATCTCCTGGACCAGCACCCCCTGGACTTTCTGCGTACCCCGTGGATTTCCGACAACCTGCCTTTTTTCTGGAATCTCCCCGACTGGTCCGCGGCTGATAGAGAGAGCCTGGGCCTCTATCTGGCCGGGATTGGCGCGCTGCTTTTTGGCCTGGTGGCCTATAGCTGGCCTCGATACATCAAAACCCCCAGCACAGATTCTTCTTCCCCTCCTCGTTTTTCCCTGACCGCCATCCTTCTGGTGGCCGCTTCTCTGATAGCCAGCATAGGTCTGCTTGTCTACTTTCAGACAAACCAATCCGAGCCTGCTTGGACCCATTACCTGTGGATTCTTGCCATTGGCGTCTACTCTTTGGGCAGTTGGCTGGCCGACGGTTGGCGCGTGCCCGCCGATTCTGGCCCAACCCCAGAGCGAAGCTGGCCGACATTTCTGCTGATTTTGGCGATTGTGGGCTTTCTGCTTGGCTGGCAGTTGTCCGCTGTGCCCCTGCGCATTGATGGGGACGAGGCCAGCCACGGCCTGCAAGCGCTGGATATTGTGGCGGGTCTGGAGACGCGAATTTTCGGGTCGGGGTGGGATAACATTCCGCTGGTCGCCTACTACCCAGCCGCATTGGGTATCACATTCAGCGGCGACTGGCTATTGGGCAATCGACTGGCTGGATTCATTGCAGGGCTGTTGACAGTGTTGGGCGTTTGGCTGCTGGGCTGTGAGCTTTTTCGGCGCACACCCTCGGCGGAGAATGCAGACGACGGCAGAGTGCCCGCACTGCTGGCCGCGGTCTTTACGGGCATCGGCTACACATTTGTCCACTTTGGGCGGCAGCCCCACTATTTGGAGCCTGTGGCCTGGGGTGTGTTGGGGCTGTGGGCGCTGCACAGGGGCGTGCGCACGGGTTCGCTCCCGGCGCTGGCGCTGGCTGGGCTGCTCCTCGGCTTGACCAGCACGCTCTATTACAGCGGGTGGGTCTTTGGGATAGTTGCGTTGCTCTGGTGGGGCTATTTCGTCATCTCCCGGCGGGGTTGGCTCTCCCGTGTCGGTTGGGGTGGATTTGGCCTGTGGGCTGGGGGCGGCTTCATTTTCCTGTCGCCCTTTGTCGGCGTCTGGCTGCGCACGCCCGGTGCATTCCTGAGCCAATTCCGCGTTCTATCTATTTTCAGCCCCAACAATTTGTTCCATATGGAGGGCGTCTTTGGCGTGCAGGGCCTGAATGCTGTGCTGCTGGAAAATGCCCGGCGCACAGCGCTGACATTCTGGCTATTGGGCGACAACAGCACCCAATTTGGCGGGCCGGGGCCAATGCTGGACAGTCTGATCGGGCCGTTGCTGCTCCTGGGAATTGGCTACCTGCTCCTCAATCTTGACCGAACGCAAAGCTGGCTATTGCTCTCCTGGCTGGCCGGGGCTGTGATGCTGGGCGGCGTATTGGTGATCGATTCACCCTATTGGCCCCGGCTGTTGCCTGCCTTGCCCGTGGCGGGGCTGATCTGCGCGCTGGCTGTGGAGCGGACGCGGGCCACGCTTGTCCGCAGCGGAGCCGGGTGGCTGGAACAGTTCAGCCTCTTTGTGGTCATCGGTCTGATTGTGTTGGCGGGGTCCCACAATTGGGTGGAATGGTACGAGGGCCAGACGATACACGGGGATGCGGCGAGCTATGCGGGGCGGGCGGTTCGCAGCCTGCCACCGGAGCGCACAGCGGTTCTCGTTGACACGGGCGATGATCAGCGCGCTGCCTGGGGCGACCGCACGGTGGAGTATTTGGCCGGTGGCCCCTATGCCCGACAACGAGCGACTATCCACACCGACAATTGGCCGGTCAATCTGCCGCCCCAATCCTCCGTCATTCTGCAACCCGACGACCAGGCCCTGGCCGCGGAGTTGCAGCAGCGCTACCCCGGCGGCGTCTTCCTTCTCCAACGCAACCGAAACGCGGACCCGGTGCTTTTTGTCTATCAGTTGCCCTGACCTGAAAATAGCCCAGTAACGCAAGCTGTTAGCTTGCGGCACTGACCGGAGAATAGAACGCGGATGACGCGGAAAGGACGGATGATCGCGGATAAAAATCTGCGTAAATCAGAGGTTTCTGCGCAAATCAGCGTCCGGCTTTTGTGACTGATTATTCCCATTTGGGTCTGGAAACTGACTTTCCGATTGCAGGCGGGGCGAGACAGCGCCCGAACGAAAGATCAGCGTCGCCGCCAGCACGAGACAGCCCATCAGCACAAACGTCGGGATCAGGCCGAAAGTGTCAGCCGCCCCGCCGATGACCAGCCCCATCAGCGCGTCGTAGAAGCTCGTCCCCATACTGATCAGCGAGAGAAGCGTGGCCCGGTTGTGGCTGGGAATGTGGCTGTTCAGATGCGCGGAGAATAGCGGCTCTTTCAGGCCGAAGGAACCGATCAGTAGTACAAAAAGCAGAACGGTCGGTACAGGCAATCCCATCCCCGCAAAGAGCAGATAAAGCAGCCCCGGCAGCCCCGCGGCCAGAAGCAGCGCCCGCCGCGTGCCCAGCCACCGTTCCAACCGCCAGGCATTGGACGAGGCAACCACCCCCACCAGTGATCCCAACGCCATTCCCAAACCCAGCCAGACCGGCGGAACCCGCACAGCGACGAAATGGGGCTGGTAGAGGGTGAGCAGGTAATCGCCCAGTGGCAGGGTAAAGACAGACAATAGGGCCAAGGCCAGAAAAGGCCGGTTGGCACGCAGAAGCCCCACGCCATCCCGCAACAATTGCAGGGGGGATGGCTTTCCCTCTGCGTCCTGGACAGGCCGTTCGTCGTGCAGGCTAAAGGCGACGAGCCAGCTTACCCCTACCAATCCCGCTGTGAAGGCGATGCCGAGACGAAAGCGCTCCGGCGTCAGGCCCATTGCCAACCAGCCGCCCGCCGAGAAAGCGACCAGTTGGGCCAGCCGGTGGGCCGCATTGATATAACCCATGGCCCGGCTCATCTCCCCCTCGCGTCCTCGCACCAGCAGCCAGTCGTAGACCAGCGCCTCGGCACTGCCCGACGAAAAGGCAAAACCAATCCCCCCAGCCACCGCGGCCAGCACATAGGCCGGATAGCCATCGCCGAAGAGAAAAAGCAGTTCGCCGATCAGTTGACAGAAGAGCGCCAACTGTACTGAACGGGCGCGCCCGATGCGGTCGGCCAGCAGCCCCGTGGGGACTTCGGCCAGAAAGAGAGCCGCCATCAGAATTCCCCACAGGGAATTGACCTGCAAGAGCGATAACCCGTTGCTTTGGAGGTAGAGGGTGAAGACGGGGAGATAGACGTAGAGTGCGCTGAGAAAGAGAATCAGCGCAACTTTTGTCGGCGCGCTCCAGCCAAAAGGGAAGAAGAGGCGGCGCAACACGCTCAACCGCGGCCAGACTTTTTATGCAGGGCGATCTGTTTTTCGGTCAGGGGGGATTGGATCAACGGAAAACTCCTGGGGATGGGAAGATGCGGGATGGGAAGATGCGGATGGGAAGGCAGTGCGTTGATCCGCATTGTATCCCAAAGCGGCCCAGTGGGAAAGTGAATATGCGTTCATAGCTACTTGATTCCACGCGTCAGTATGCTATCATTCCAAATGATGGATTGTGACAAAAGACGCGGGTAGACATACACCGGACGAATTCACACCCGGAACCGCCACTGGTTGCCGGCGGCAGTCATCACAGACAGGAGGCAGCCATAATCTTTATTCAAACAACAACGATTACCCCATTGAAAGTAGGATAATTTCCCCGTGAATAGTTTTTCCAGCGTTCGTGATTTGCTGCACAACTGGCAACCTGAAATGCCTGTTTACTGTGTTTATCCCCACGTCTACAACGACTCGACCCAATATTTTCTGCGCGGTTTTCCCGGACGCATCCTCTACGCTGTCAAATCGAATGATGAACCGGCTGTGGTGCGGGTGATACACCAGGCAGGCGTCACCGATTTCGACTGTGCTTCTCTCTCCGAGATCGCCCTTGTCACAAAGCACTGCCCCGGTGCTACCTGCTACTTTATGATTCCTGTGCGCCCGCGTGGCACTGCCCGCATCGCCCAGGAGCAATACGGCGTGCGCCATTTTGTGGTGGATCATCACAAAGGGTTGGAACTGTTGGCGAGTGAAATCGATATGACCCGCGCCGTGGTTTTTGCGCGCATGGCCGTTCACCACCGCTCGGCTATCTATGATCTTTCGTCCAAATTTGGCGCTGCGCCGGAAGAAATTCCTGGACTGATACAAGCGATTACCGCTCTCGGCGCAGAGCCTGCCCTCTCTTTCAATGTTGGCTCGTCGGTACGTAGCCCGGATGCCTATAGCTACGCTCTCTCTGTGGCTGCTAAAGTGTTGGCCGAATTGCCCATGCGCCTGCGTCTGGTCGATGTCGGCGGCGGCTACCCCCAATCCTATCCTGGCTTTGAGATGCCCCCGTTGGATGCCTATTTCGCTGCCATCCGCGAAGGAATCCGTGACCTGCCCCTGGCCGAAGGGGGCGAGATTTTGGGCGAGCCGGGGCGTGCATTAGCCGCGCCAGGGCTGTCCGCGCTGGTCGAAGTGCTACTGCGCAAGGATGACCGGCTCTACATCAACGACGGGCTGTATGGCATTTTTTGGGAGTTGCGTTTTGAGGGGCATCAGCGTTACCCCATGCGTGCCTATCGCAACGGTCAGCCGCTCAACGGCGAAGAACGATCCTTCCGCCTGCTCGGCCCCACCTGCGACTCGACCGACTGTCTGCCGGGCGCGGTCGATCTTCCGGCGGACATCGACACGGGTGACTATCTGGAATTCGGACATATCGGCGCCTATAGCCTGGGTGGACGCACCCGCTTCAACGGTCTCTACAGCGACAAAATTGTCTTGATTAACGATTGCAGCGAAATGCCACCGGCCTAATGCTCAACTATCCACAGATGATAAAAACACAGAAACACGGAATCCAAACCCATCATCTCACAATCCAATGACTGACTACACAACGATCTTCTCCGGCATCGGCTACATTCTCATCTTTCTGGGCGTTATAGGCGCGGTGCTGCCCCTGCTGCCCGGCCCTTTTTTCATTTGGCTGGGCATCTTCATCTGGGCCTGGGGAGACGGCTTCGCCCGTATCGGCTGGCCGACGCTTCTTATTCTGGGCCTGTTGACCCTGGCGGCCTGGCTGGCGGACATTTTGCTCAGTCTCGTCAGCAGCCGCAAGGCCGGCGCGGGCTGGAAGTCCATCGGCGTTTCGATTTTGACGGGTATCGGCGGTGCGCTGCTGCTCAGTTTTATCCCGCTGGTGGGGTCGATTCTGGGCGCAATCGGCGGGGCGATTGCCGGTCTCTGGTATATGGAATACCGGGCCAAAGGCGACAGGGCGCTGGCAACCCAGGCCGTGCGCGGCTACATTGGGGGCGTGCTGCTCTCGATGGCCGTGGAGATGGCCGCCGCGCTGGTGATGATTGGCATCTTTGCCTGGCAGGCGTTCGTCTGATGCGCGCCGTCATCTTTGTAAATGGCACAATCACCGACTATTCCCAATTGGCCCAGTGGCTGCGCCCAGACGACTATACCATCGCGGCGGATGGGGGCGCGGCTCACTGTGCCGCGCTGGGATTGCTTCCGGCTGTGCTGGTGGGGGATTTGGACAGTATCGACCCGACACTGCTGGCCGAATACGAGCAGGCGGGGGTGACAATTGAGCGCCATCCGCCCCACAAAGACGAGACCGATCTGGAGTTGGCCGTGCGCCGGGCCGTGGCAGACGGCGCGACAGAAATCCTGCTGCTGGGCGCGCTGGGCGGACGGTTGGACCAGACCCTCGCCAATCTGCTGCTTCCTGCCCGGCAAGCCTGGCCCGTGCCCATTCTGTTGGCCGATGGCAGGCAGTTGGCCCGTGTGTTGCGCGGCGGAGAATCGGTGACAATCCACGGCCAGCCGGGGGATACAGTCAGCGCCGTGCCGCTCAGTGCTGAAGCCACGGGCATCAATTACACCGGGCTGGAATACCCCCTCACCGACGCCACGCTGCCCCTGGGCAGCACACAGGGCGTCAGCAACCGGCTGGTTGGGGAGAGTGCGACGATTCAATTAAGCAGTGGGATACTTCTTGTCGTTCAGGAGAAATTTGTCGGGGCGTGATTCGCTCTCCCCTACAGAACACGAAATTCCACAAAAGGAATGTGCTGCTCGGCGATTTGCCGGTAGGTTTCATCCGTACCATCCACCTGATGGCCGATGACTTTGGCCAAGCCGCGGGCCAGGGATGGGTTGCGATGGGCGTACTCCACCATCGCCGTGCCCGATTCCGCCGGGGAAAGGGGCCGGGCATCGGCCTGCATACGCCGGTTGCCCACCTGAATCGTCACCCGCGGGGTCGCGCAGACGTTCCGATACCAGTCGGATTTATGCCCAAAACCGGATGCCACCGTATAGCTGTTCCTGGCCGGGTCAAAATGGGCTGCTTCCACAACAGCCTGGCGGGGTTGCCCGCTTTTGCGCCCAGTGTGATTGAGCAGCATCAATTGTTTGCCGAATAGTCCGCCCAGCCCAATCCGGTAGAGCCAAATCGGTGCTCGCCAAAGCAACCGTTGTAGGCCAATAGGCGGCTTTCTGCCCACCTGTGAAGTCGTCATATCAGCCCTCCTTTTACCCCTGATCAAACTCAATCCAGACTTCGCCCTGTCCATCGGGCACGCTGAAGTTGAAATCCCGGCTGTCCCGCTCTCCGTTGCCATCCAGCACCCAGCCCCGGTAGCCGCCCGCCACGTTGCCGCCAGGGAGTTGGTCGGCCCGTATCTTAAATTCGTAGTTGTAGCGCCCAAACTGATTCTGTTGGGCGCTCAGGGAAATACTGCGTACAGCGTCGGAAATGGGCAACCGCTGACCGTCTTTTTCCATCACAACAAAATAGCTGCCCTGGGGCTGGCCCCCGTCCACGCCGCTGTGCTTAAAAAAGAGTTGCAACTTCAGTTCACCACCGCCATTGCCTGCAAAGGCAGGGCCACCGCTCACGCGAAACTTGCAGCCGTCGCCGCCGATACTGGCGCAGGGATCAGCCGAGGGCGGGGGCGCAGCCGGGGCGGGCGTGTTTGTGGGAACGACCGGCGCGGAAACGGCTGTGGGTACGACCGGCGCGGCGGGAATGTCAGACACCACAGCCACCAATTGGGCATTGTCAACTGTCGCCAGTTGGTTGAACATCCAGCCCGTTTCCCCGTTGACACAGCAGAACTGGAACCAATCCCCCGCCGGGTTCTTGCCCGTCACGTCGAGTTGCATCCCCTGATTGACCGAACCGGTGACCGCATACTGCGTGCCCGGCCCGCTGCGCACATTCGCCACCTGATTGGTGATGGTCATCCGGGCCGCGGGGGCCGGTGTGTCGGTGGGGGCTGGCGTCGGCTCTGCGGGCACGGGCGTGGGCGGGACTGGGGTATCCGTCGCAGGCACAGGCGTATCCGTGGGCAGAAGGGGCGTGGGCGTCCAGGTGGGAATGATGGCGCGGGCTTCGCTGGTGGGTGTGGCGGTGGGATCGGAGCCGGGCAGAAGATTGCACCCGCTCAGAAACAGCGCACCGGCCACCAGCAAAATCAACGGCAATATCCCTCGTCGCAAACTATTCACTGCACATTCCTCCCAAGATTGTTCGATGGCACGCATTTGGTCCAGTGTACCCGCCCAATGCCGGTTGATGCAAACTTACCCATCCAGCGACTTTGACAGTCCCCGCGGCGTCGCCTATAGTAAAGTGATAACAGACGATTGATGACCGACTGATGACCGACGGCTAACCCATGGCTAACCCACGGCGAGGAACAAATGAGCCGATCCAAACTGATTGCTGCCAACGCTGCGGCCCAGCTTATCCCCGATGGCGCGACAATCGCTGTCAATTCGTCCAGCGGGCTGAACTGTCCCGACGCGCTGCTGCGAGCCATCGGCGAGCGCTTTGCCGAGACGGGCGCGCCCCACAACCTGACGACGATTCACCCCATCGCCGCCGGGGATATGTACGGCGTGAAGGGCATCGATCACATCGCCCAGCCCGGCCTGCTGAAACGGGTGATCGCCGGTTCCTATCCCAGCGGCCCCTCGTCCATGGAATCGCCCCGCATTTGGCAGATGATCGATAATGACGAAATCGAAGCCTACAACTTGCCCAGCGGACTGATCTTCCATCAGTTGCGCGAGGGCGCGGCCAAACGGCCCGGCGTGCTGACCCAAGTCGGACTGGACACATTTGTCGATCCCCGACGGCAGGGCGGTAAAATGAACCGGCGCACAACCGAAGAGATTGTGCAGGTGGTGGATTTCGACGGCCAGGAGTGGCTCTACCTGCGCGCCCTGCACCCGGACGTGGCGCTGATCCGGGCCACATCCGCGGACGAGCGGGGCAACCTCTCCTTCGAGCAGGAGGGCGCATTTCTGGGCGCGTACGACGTGGCCCTGGCGGCCCACAACAGCGGTGGGATTGTCATCGCCCAGGTCAAACGACTGGTGGCGGCGGACAGCATCCCGGCGCAGAACGTGCGGGTTCCCGGCATTCTGGTGGATTTTGTGGTCGTCGCGCCGGAACAGCGCCAGACCACCCAAACCGATTACGACCCGGCCATCAGCGGCGAAATTCGCGTCGCGTCCAATACATTTGAAGGCGTGGAATGGGGACTGGAAAAACTCATCGCACGCCGGGCCGCGTTGGAACTGCGAGAGGGCGAAGCGGTCAATCTGGGCTTCGGCATCTCAGCGTTCGTGCCCCGCATCCTCCACGAAGAGGGGCTGGACGGCGCGGTGACGTGGGTGATCGAGCAGGGGCCAGTGGGCGGAATGCCGCTGCTGGGCTTTCAGTTTGGCTGTGCAGCCAATGCCCAAGCTATTATTCCCTCGCCGGATCAGTTCAGCTATTTCCAGGGCGGCGGCTTTGACCGTTCGCTTCTCTCCTTTATGGAGATTGACCGGGAAGGCAATGTGAATGTCTCCCGCCTGCGCGCCCGTCCCCACGTGACGGCAGGTGTGGGCGGCTTCATCGACATCACCGCCAACGCCCGGCGCATTGTGCTGAGTGGCACATTTACCACTGCTGGTTCCCGCATTGAAGTGCGGGACGGCAAACTTTGCATAGACAAAGAGGGCAAAGTCCACAAATTTGTGCAAGAGGTGGAGCACGTCACCTTCAGCGGACGGCGGGCGCGGGCCACCGGCCAGGAAGTCGTCGTCGTCACCGAGCGCTGCGTCCTGCGCCTGGAAAAAGATGGCTGGTGCGTCATAGAAATCGCGCCCGGCGTGGAATTGCAGCGGGATGTGCTGGCCCAGTGCGACTTTCCGCTGGCTGTGGCGGACGATCTGCGGGAGATGGATGCGCGGTTGTTTGTGCCAGAGTTGATGGGGTTGCATCTGTTAGGAGGCGATTGAGTGATGCAGCAATTATCATTTTTGACAGATGTTCCCAGCAATGGCAGGGAAAAACTTGAACGATCTTCCTTTTCTCATCAATCTGTTGCAGTTGAGAGCGAGCGAATTGCACTCGAAAAACGATACGCACTCCTCTTAGAAGAAACAGCGCTTTTTAATCGAAAACTGGTCAGTTTTCAAGCCAGCAAAAACGAGATTCTGCACGGATGGCTGAAGTACCGGGAAGGATTTTCGCCGCAACTGGTCGATACGCTTTTGGAAGAATTCGGCATCGGCGTAGGTGGACATATTTTGGAGCCGTTTGCCGGTTCGTCAACAACGCTGCTTGTAGCAATGATGCGGGGAATCGATGCCACTGGCATTGAATTGCTACCGCACTGTCATTTGGCTTGGGAAGCAAAATCACAAATTGCCAAATATTCGGTAGAAGAACTCAAGCAAATTGCTCACCAGGCCGCTCTCCAACAGATTCCGTTGGCACGGACCCAATTCCCTCATTTAGTTATCACAGAAGGGGCATTTTCTGAAGAGACCGAAACGGAATTAATGGCTTTTACCGAATGGATCGAGGCCGCATCCATCAGCGATGAAGCGCGTGTTCTGTGCCGTTTGGTACTAACCAGCGTTTTGGAATCAGTTAGTTATACACGCAAGGACGGTCAGTATCTACGCTGGGATGGCCGTTCGTCAAAATTACAGAAGCGGAATCACCGACGCGCAGCGCAAGGGAAAAAAGAGGTTGGTGGAATTGATAAGGGTGTTCTGCCAAATGTGCGCGATACATTCTGCAGAGCGCTGAAAAATGTAATCCGCGATATTGAAATTCTTCAGAAGCAGACTTTTGTTCCCAGTAGACAGACCTTGTTGGAAGGTAGCACGCTCTATATTTTATCGGCGTTAGGTGCAGAACAATTTTCGGGTGTTATTACTTCGCCTCCTTATGCAAATCGCTATGACTATACACGAACATATGCGTTGGAATTGGCCTATTTAGGTGTGAAGGAGCGGATTTTCGATCTGCGCCAAAGCCTACTCTCCTGTACGGTGGAAAACCGGTCAAAAATAAATGAATTGCGCAGCCACTATGAATCGATAGGAAGCGGTGAGCGATTTGAAGGAATTATGCAAGTGATTCGTTCGAATGCAGCTTTAGCGGAAGTCAATCAGGCGTTGCAGATTCGGCAAGAGCGCGGCGAAATGAACAATCGCGGCGTGTTGACGATGGTTGAGAATTATTTCACAGAACTGGCGTTTGTCTTTGCCGAGATATTGCGAGTATGTCGTTCGGGCGCTCACGTAGCGTTCGTCAACGACAATGTGCGCTATGGCGGGGAGATTATCCCGGTCGATCTGTTGTGTACAAACTTGGCAGAACAACTTGGATTTGAACCGGTAAAAGTGTACGTTCTGTCCCAACGCAAAGGCAATAGCAGCCAACAGATGGGAAAATTTGGTCGTGCTGCCCTACGCAAAAGCATCACTATCTGGCGAAAACCGTAACGAGGCACTAAATAATGGCTGAACAGCTTCCACAATTTGCCAGCACCAGAGCAGAAATCAAACTGGCCGTCGAACAGAACGCTATCGATCGCGGTACGCTTTTCATGCGTGTGATTGTTTCGTATGATATTGACGGGATACTGCAAGAACTTGGACAATTGGCTTTACAGTACGACAAAGAGGAATGGCAAGAATCGGCTGCATCGATTGGTGTCAGTGACGATGCACTCCATCTTTTGGATGAAGGCGATCCGCCTATTTCATATATTTACTACTTCTCCACACCCGAATTGTTGTCTGAGAATCCCCACCTGATTTTCTACTATCGCAACGTGGCAATGTTATCCAGCAAAGTCATGCGTAGCATCGGTCTGGACACCGCTCGTTACGAATTTGACGCTGCCAGGCCAACACCTGTCGAAGCGCTTGAGCTATCCACTTATTTCAACGAAATTGTAAGTGCGCTTGTGCTGGCTGGGGGTGTATCTCCCCAACGGCACGTTCTGATGCTCACAGCAAACCTGGGCGATAGTCTGGGCGGAATATCGCGCAACGAAGTTGGACGCACGGCAATGATGCGGCTGCTCAATCCACTTGTTCGATTTCTCCACGAACGGAAATTATTGGACTCAATCAGTTTTTCATACACAGGCGCGCTGGACGCGGATGAAACGTATGACGGCACTACAGGGCGTCAGAGTATGGAACTTACACCAGACACGGATATGGAAGAATGGCTCAGTGAATTTGAGCGCAACCGCGTGAAATATCACGAATTAGTTTTGCGTAATGGTAATCGGCTGCTAGTTGACCGTCAACTAAAATGGGAAGATGGATTTGGTAATACACACAGAATTGGGCCGGATTTGCACTCTGTTACTCAGGAGCAGGATTTCGTATGGGCGGCAGAGGTAAAGGGCGGTGCTGATCCGGCTGGTTCAGATGAACATTGGAAGACGGCAACGCAAGTCCTCAATCGTATTCTTGATGCAAGCCAAGCCACAGGCCGACCCAAACCAGACCTTGCATTCGTTGCTACAATTCTTGTGGAAAGAGTAGCGCGGGAAGCGCAAGAATGGATCGATGCCGGGAAACTAACTGCGGCGTACAATCTTACCAAAATGCTCCGCGAGGAGCGGGAAATGGAACGTTTTTGTTCCGATGTAACAGCTTTCCTCAATCGTTGACTCTCTTTACTCAAACCCATAAAGGACAACCCAATGACCCAAAACCCATTCCTCACCCGCGCCAACGAACTGAGCAAGCAGTGTGACGGTACAACTGTTGCGTAGTGCGTAAAACGTACTGCGTAAGCAGTGGCGGCGGTGACATATCGCAACAAATATCGTCATCCATCCTTTCGCTTTGAAATAGCTCCAAAACGTCGCTACCTACGCAGTACACAATTTATCCATTCCCCCAGGAGATTTGCCATGAAAATCACAAAACTGGAAACAATTCTCGTCAAACCCCGCTGGCTCTTTCTGAAGATACACACGGACGAAGGCATTGTCGGGCTGGGCGAGCCGGTGGTGGAAGGCCGCGCGCTGACCGTCGCCACGGCTGTTGCCGAAATCGAACCCTATTTGGTGGGCAAAGACCCCACCAAAGTGATGCACCACTGGCAGGCCATCTACAAACACGCCTTCTATCGGGGCGGACCGGTGCTGACCAGCGCACTCTCCGGCGTGGAGCACGCGCTGTGGGACATCACCGGCAAAGCGCTGGGCGTGCCCGTCTACAAACTGTGGGGCGGCCCCCTGCGGGATCGCATCAAAGTCTACGCGCATGTGCGGGGGAATACTGTCGAAGAGCAGATCGCCCACATCAATGAACAAAAGGCCCAGGGTTTCCGAGCCTTCAAAACCGGCCCACGCACAGTGGACGGCCAGGGCGTCCAGCGCATTATCGAGACGCCCGCTTTCGTTGACAGCGTTGTAGAGCGTTTTGCTGCCCTGCGCGAAGGCGCGGGCAAAGACATCGACATCGCCATCGACTTTCACGGCGCGGTCAGCCCACAGATGGCCGGTATTCTCATCAAAGCCCTGGAACCCTTCCAGCCGATGTTTATTGAGGAGCCGGTGCAGTGCCAGAATGTGGATGTGATGGCCGAACTGGCGCGCAAGACACACATTCCCATCGCCACAGGTGAACGCATCTTCACCAAATGGGGCTTCCGGGAAGTGCTGGAGAAGGGTGCGGCGTCCATTTTGCAGCCGGACATCAGCCATGCGGGGGGTATTTTCGAAGGGCGGCTCATCGCCGGGATGGCCGAGAGCTACTACGCTGTGATCGCACCCCACTGCCCGCTGGGACCGATTTCTCTGGCCGCGGGCATCCAACTGGACGCGACGATTCCCAACTTCCTCTGCCAGGAGCAGGTAAGCCTGGGCGAGGGTTATCTGAAGAATCCCTTTGTCGTGCGCGACGGCTATGTGGACCTGCCCACCGCGCCCGGTCTGGGCATCGAACTGGACGAGGAAGCGATGGCCGACAAAATCGGCCACGACTGGCGCAATCCGGAACGCTATCACCCGGACGACGGCTCGGCGATTGATTGGTAGACAGGAAGGGATTGTTGCCCCCCGATTGTCTACCGAGGCCTTTCGCGAAACTATAGGCGTTTTAGCGTTTATATCCACAGATTTCACAGATGACACAGATTTTCTCTGCATTCGTCTGTGAAAATCTGTGTCATCTGTGGATAATTATTTTCTGGAACAGCCCGATTGACATTACACTGATTTACTGAATATCAAATATCCATCACACACTACCGGTTTATAATGCCCAAACGAACAGACATCTCTTCAATACTTATCATCGGCTCCGGCCCGATTGTCATCGGCCAGGCCTGTGAATTCGACTACTCCGGCGCGCAGGCCTGCAAAGCTCTGCGTCAAGAGGGCTACCGTATCGTTCTGGTCAACTCCAACCCGGCCACAATTATGACCGACCCGGAGATGGCCGACGCCACGTATATCGAACCGTTGACCGTCGATATTCTGGAAAAGATCATCGCCGCCGAGAGGCCCGACGCCCTTCTGCCCACTGTGGGCGGCCAGACCGGTCTGAACCTGGGCGCGGCCCTGGCCGAAGCGGGCATTCTGGACAAATATGGCGTCGAGTTGATCGGGGCCAATCTGAATTCCATTCAGGTGGCCGAAGATCGCAAACTCTTCAAAGAAGCGATGACGGAAGTCGGGCTGGAATCCCCCCGCAGCGGCGTGGCCCGCACATTGGACGAAGCCTGGCGCATTGCCGAGGAATTGGGCCGCTTCCCCATTTTCATCCGCCCCAGCTTTACGATGGGTGGCAGCGGCGCGGGCACAGTCTTCACGCCCGATGAATTCGCCGAGAAGGTGGCCTGGGGGCTGAAGGAAAGCCCGGTGCATACGGTTCTCATTGAGGAATCGCTGATCGGCTGGAAAGAGTACGAGTTGGAGGTGATGCGCGACGGGGCCGACAATTTCGTTGTCGTCTGCACCATCGAAAATCTGGATGCGATGGGCGTCCATACGGGCGACAGCATCACCATCGCCCCGGCCCAGACCCTCACCGACAAAGAGTACCAGCGCCTGCGCGATCAGGCCCGGCTGGTCATGCGCGCCGTGGGTGTGGAGACTGGCGGCAGTAACGTCCAGTTTGCTGTGGACCCGGCCAGCGGTCGTGTCGTCGTCATCGAAATGAACCCCCGCGTCTCCCGTTCCAGCGCGCTGGCGTCGAAGGCCACCGGCTTTCCCATCGCCAAATTCGCGGCCAAAGTCGCCGTGGGCTATACGCTGGACGAACTGAAAAACGACATCACCCGCCAGACCGTCGCCGCCTTTGAGCCGTCGATTGATTACGTCGTCGTCAAAATTCCCCGCTGGGCCTTCGAGAAATTCCCCGGTGTGGATCGGGTGCTCGGCCCGCAGATGAAGTCTGTGGGCGAAGTGATGGCCATGGGACGCACCTTCAAAGAAGCGCTGCAAAAGGGCGTGCGTGGGCTGGAGATTGGCCGGGATGGGCTGGGGCCTGTCGTGCGGGATGAGAACGGCGAACTGAAGGGCTATCCACCCGGCACAGACCTCCACGAACTGTTGCACATCCCCAACCGGGACCGCCTCTTTGCCGTCTACGAAGTGTTAAAACGGGGCGAAGACGCGGCCACAGTCTGCCAGCTCACCGGCTACGATCCCTGGTTTGTGGCCCAAATTCAGGAAATTATTGCCTTCGAGAAAAGCATCAAAACGCTCGACGCGGCCACAATGCGTCGGGCCAAGCGGATGGGTTTCAGCGACGGCCAGTTGGCGCGGATTGCGAATGAACGGGTGGCAAGTGGCAGGCGTCGCCCTGAGCCTGTCGAAGGGTTGCAGGTGGCTGACGACGAGCCAATAACCCAATCTCCCAATCTCCCAATAACCGAATCCGCTATCCGCGCGCACCGCATCTCCCTCGGCATCCTCCCCTCCTACCACCAGGTGGATACCTGCGCGGCGGAGTTTGTGGCCCACACGCCCTATCTCTACAGCAGCTACGAGAGTGAGAGCGAAGCCGAACCCACCGACCGACCGAAAATTCTCATCCTGGGCGGCGGACCCAACCGCATCGGCCAGGGCATCGAATTCGACTATTGCTGCGTCCACGCCAGCTACGCTCTGCAGGAGATGGGCTTCGAGACGGTAATGGTCAACTGCAACCCGGAGACCGTCAGCACCGATTACGATACCAGCGACCGGCTCTATTTTGAGCCGTTGACGCTGGAGGATGTGCTGAATGTCTATGAAAGAGAGAGCGGCGGACGGCGGACGGCGGACGGCGCATCTCCCGTTTTGGGTGTGATTGTGCAGTACGGCGGGCAAACCCCACTGAATCTGGCCGCGGGTCTGCAAGCCGCTGGCGTGCCGATTCTGGGTACACAACCGGCGGCTATCGAACTGGCCGAGGATCGGGACAGTTTCAGCGCGCTGCTGGAACGGTTAGAGATTCCCGCGCCGGAGCACGGCATTGCCCGCAACGCTGCCCAGGCTGTGGAAATTGCGGCCCGCATCGGCTATCCGGTAGTGGTGCGCCCGTCGTATGTACTGGGCGGGCGGGCGATGGCGATTGTGGACGACGAGGCCAGCCTGCGCCGCTATATGGCCGAAGTGATACACATTGCCAGCGAACTGCCCGCCAACGCGGGCGGGCTGGCCGTACTCATCGACCGCTTCCTGGAAGACGCCTACGAAGTGGATGTGGACGCCATCTGCGACGGGGAGCGGCTGGTGATTGGCGGCATTTTGCAGCACATCGAAGAGGCGGGCATCCACAGCGGGGACAGCGCCTGCGTGATGCCCCCCTACAAAATCAGCGGCTACCACCTGTCGATTATCCGGGAATACACGGAAAAGCTGGGGCTGGCGTTGGGCGTGCACGGGCTGATGAATGTGCAGTACGCTATCAAAGACGATGTGGTTTACGTGCTGGAAGTCAACCCGCGGGCCAGCCGCACAGTGCCTTTTGTGAGCAAAGCCACGGGCGTGCCGCTGGCAAAGCTGGCCGCGCAGGTGATGGCGGGCAAGACGCTGGCCGAAGTCGGGCTGATTGCAGAGCCGCCCGTGCGGGGCTTTTTTGTGAAGGAAGCCGTACTGCCTTGGAAAAAATTCACCGGCATCGACACTGTGCTGGGGCCGGAGATGCGCTCCACCGGCGAGGTGATGGGCCACGCGCCCGGCTTCGGCCACGCCTTTGTCAAGAGCCAACTGGGCGCGGGTTTCCGCCTGCCGTCGGAGGGCGGCGTGCTGATTACTGTCAACGACTTCGACAAAGGCGCGGCGGTCAAACTGGCGCGGGACTTCCAGCGGATGGGCTTCACCCTCTACGCCACAGCAGGCACAGGCGCGCTGATCGAAATGGTGGGGATTCCGGTGAAGATTCTGGACAAGGCCACCGCGGCCGCGGGCGAGGGCGTCTACACAACGCTGGACGCCATGCGCGAGGACAAAATTCATCTGATTATCAACACACCGCTAGGGCCAAACAGCCGCACGGACGGGGCCAAAATTCGCACGCTTGCCACCCGCATGGAGATTCCGCTGATCACGACCCTCTCCGCGGCCCAGGCCGCGGTCAGCGGCATTCGCTCGTTGGGACAGACGGAATTGACGGTGAAAAGTTTGCAGGCCCACTACGCGGCGAACTGAGCCGTTATCCTTTCAGCAATTGACAAGCCCAGGCCAGGTTGATTCTGGCCTGGGCTTCGTATTTCTGCTGGAAAAAGGATGTGGCGTAGAGGAGCGGTCGATCCAAGAAACCTTGCAAAATCGCCACTCGTTTCTCCCGATAGACTGCCAGGGGAACCCACGCATACTCCGGTCGGATGGCCTGATTGTCGGCGTCAAATTGGGCCGGGCTGGTGCCCAGACTGGACAGGTCGATATCCACTATCCACGCCTCGTCGGGCGACAGTTCGCCCGGCTGGTGACGGGTGGCAAGGATGAGAGCCGTCACTGTTTCCGTCAATGCCTGATTCGATTGTACGCTCTGGAGAAAGTCAGCGGCCCACTGAGCGCTGTCGGCTTCGTTGCTGGCCGAATGGGAATCGTAGACCGCGTCGTGAAACCAGAGTGCCAGCTCGATAGGGCCCGGGTCGGCAATGTGGGGTGCGGCCGCGTCTAATTCAGCCAAACAGCGGGCAATGTGCTGGTCGTTGTGGTAGTGGCGGTCGGGGGCGGTATAGGCCTGCATCAATGCGTCGTAGGTGGCACGAGCGGGCGGCAACTGGAGCCGTTCCATCAGGGCCAGCCAGCGGGTGAAAGTCATAGGTCAAATTCTCTCTGAATTCATCTGTGAAAATCTATGCCATCTGTGAACAGTTAAAGCGCCACTGTGAAATCGTGCCACGCTGGATCGGGTATGCGCCAATCGGAGCCAACGCCCGCTATGCGGCTGCGCTCGGAGAGTTCGGGCAGGGGCAGTAGACGGTACTGCACCCGCAGGGAAGCCGGTGTCAGCGTCAATAGCAGCCAGCCCACCGGGTACTGAATCAACGAAGGGGCGACAACAAAGCTGACGGTTTTGTTGCCCACGGCCACTTGGCGCACATCCAACAAATGGGCGTGGCCCTGCAAGACCGCCCGCACATTGCCGTGGCGGGCGAAAATGTCCAGCACGGCTTCGCTGTTGGCAGTGATGTACAGGCTACGCCAGCGCTGGGAATTGGCCCAGGGGTGGAGTAACTGGTGCGTGAAGACGATCACCGGACGGTCGCCCGCCTCGGCCAGAGAACGGTCCAACCGTTCCAATTCAGCCTCGGTGACCCAGCCGTGGGTGGGGTCTCTGGGCAGGGCGGCTTGGCGTTGCTCGTCGCTATGGCCCTGGCTGTTCAGAAATACGAGACGAACCGCGTCTGTATCAATCGTCCTGCCCAGGCGGGGAGCCAACCCCAGCAGCCCTTCGCCAAAAGAGTAATCGGTTGTCCCGGCGGGGCAGTCGTGGTTGCCGGGCAGGCCGTAGAATTGGGGCGCGGCTTGCCGGAAATCCCCGGCCAACCGTTCCATTGCAGCATAAAAGCTGGCGTGGGGCATCTCAAATGTGCCGCCGCCGCAGGCAAAATCTCCCAGATGGATGAGCATATCCGGTGCTGCCGACCGGATCTCCGCCAAAAATGTTGTGTAGATCGTCTCAAACCAGGGCTGAAGTTGCTCTCCTTCCGCGCCAAAAGGCTGCTGGCTGTCGGGCCAGGCGTGGGTGTCGGTTACGAGCGCGATGCGGACTTCGTCTGCTTGGGTCATTGCTGAATTGCTCCTGAAAACCAGCGGTCTTCCAACTCTGCCAGAAGACCTGTCGTCACAAAATCCGCCAGAGCGGTGTCGATCTCTTCCTGCAAACTATGCGCGCCCAAGGGGAATGCGATGACGTACGGGTTGCTTTCCAGCGCAGGCCCCGCGGCCACAATCGCCGAGCCTTCCCCCTGCATCTGGCGCAGAGTCACCCCGTCCACCAGCACGCCATCAGCTTCGCGATTCAGAAGGGCGCTGACTGCTTCTCTGGGGCTGGGGAATGTGATGCGCTGGATCGTCGGGTCTTCCCGTTGCAATTTGCGCGCGGCTCCATCCCCGATGCTGCCCCACTCCACGGCCAACCGTTTGCCCGCCAACCGTTTGCCCGCCAACCGTTTGCTCGCCAGATCGTCCACGCCCCGGATGGGTGAACCTTCTGCCACGGCCAGGCGTATCCCCGCCTCGAAATAACTGCTGGAATAGCTCAGGTCTTCCGTCAATCGGGGATCGTAGGGCAGCGCGCTGATTACGCTGTCCACTTTGCCCGCCAGCAGCGCGTCGGTCAACCCGTCGAAGCCGATAGCGACGATCTGCACCTGTATCCCCCAGCGGTTGGCAAGGGCCTGGGCCAGGTCCACGTCGTAGCCGATGGGATTTCCCGCGCCGTCCAGCAACTCAAAGGGGGGAAAACTGGGGTCCATCCCCACCCGCCATACACCCGTCTGTTGGATGCGCTGCCAGGTCGTATCTTCCCCGGCGAGGAAGTAACGACTGATCAGCCAGAAAGCAGCCAGCCCAACAACGACAGCGACGCCGAACATCAGCAATAGGCGCTGCCGGTTGTCCACTTTTGCCAGAAATTTCCCCGGATGTTCCCGTAGTTTTTTCATTCGGGCGTTTTCTCGCCCCGGCTATACGCCTGCACTTCCCAATAAATAGGCTTCGGTTCGAAATCTGTGCCTACAAATGTGTAGTGGTCCTGGTAATTTTTGGCGTCCCAGGGGTAGCGGAAGGCCCACATCGCGATGGCATCCAGCCAGGGCCACGTCGCCGCGATATCGTAGGCCCGGATGGTATTTTCCACGCGCCTGCCGGGGCTGACGGAACGAGTCCAGCGGGGATGATCGTTCCAGCCGCTTTCGGTGATAATGGCCTGTTTGTGGCCGTCGCCGTTGCGTACCATCACATCCCGCACCAGTTCGGCCCGGCGGAAGTTGACCACCTCCGGGTCGGGTGGATCGTCCGCATCAAAGCTCCAGCCGTAGACGTGGATAGCGAGAGTGTCAAAATAGGCCGCCGCGCCCGCGTCGTACATCCGTTGCAGATAGGCCAGATCGTCCATCCCCCATTCGCTGCCCGGCGGGGCCAGTGTCGGGGCCAGCGCGCCGGCCAACACCTGTACATCCGGGTTAACTTCCTTGATCATAGGATACACGATTTTCAATAATTGTGTATAACTTTCTGGGTCTACTGGCCGAAAGCCCCACTCCTGGCTCAGGTTCGGCTCGTTCCACAGGATAATGTGGCTGACCTGTCCCCGGTAACGGGTGGCGAAGGCGGCTGCGTAGCGTCCAAAATCCGCGTAGTTTTCCTCATCCAGATAAAGGGGGATTGTCTCTTTTGGCCGCGCCCATTCGGGCACAAACCCCAGCCGGGCAATGACAGTCAAGCCCTGGCGGTTGGCGTGGGCAATCACCGCGTCTGGATGATTCCACTCAAAATGGCCCGGCTCCGGCTCGTAGTAGGCCCAGGGGAAATACTCGACGATCCAGGGCGCACCCATCTCCCGCACCATTTCCAGGCTGCGTTGGATCTTCCAATCCTCGGCCTCGTCGGTCAGCCGGGTGTGGACGCCCATTTTGGGATTGATGGTAATAACCGTCTGCTGGGGGCCGAGGGGGACCGCGGCGAGATAGGCGCGAACAATAAAAAAGGTGGAACTCAGGATAATCAACAGAATCAGACCAGCGACGGTTGCGCGGCGCGTGAGAAGAGAGCGAAGCCTGTCAATAAGTCCGTCGAGGAGTCCGTCGAGTCTTGTATTCAAGGGGCAAAAGGGGGGATTCTGCGGCACGGAAGAAGCACAGGCCGCGTCATTACGATTTTTTGGTTGGAGTGCTGGCGGGCGGTTCTGGTTCGCTGGACGGCTCTTGGCGGCTCTCTTCGATAGTCTGAATTCCATTGCGGGCCTGCTGCAATGCGCCACCCAACTGACCGACCAACTGTTGCAGAACGTCCAGCGTGTAATCTTCCGCGTCGTGGATCAGCGCGCTGGCTTCGTCTCGGCTGCGTATGACCATCCGCTCGGCCTCTGTGCGACCCTGCGCGACAATCCGTTCGACTTCCTGGCGGGCCTGTTGGGTCACAGCGTCTTTGTCGATCATTTGCAGCGCGTGTTGACGGGCCTGCTCCACAATCGATTCTGCCTCGCTCCGGGCCTGCTCCAGAATGCGGTCTTTCTCCGCCACCATCCGCTCGCTCTCTTTGATAGCGCTGGGCACACTGATACGCATCTGATCGATCAGCCGCATACACTCTTCTTCGTTCACCACTAGCGAAGCGCTGAGAGGCAGCCGGTAACCCCGGTTGAGTACTTGCTCCAGTCGATCGACCAATTGCAGAATTTCCATAAGCCTTTGAGTCCACTAAAAACGGAGGTTTTGTCGAAAACCCGGTTTTTGTTTAGCCTGTGCAAAACTTCAATCTATCCACAGATTTTCACAGATGGGCAATTCTTTGGAATCGCTTTAGCCGTGATGGGTGAGCTTGCCCCGTGTTTTTGAAACACTGTTTCGGTTGGCAGCACCAGCAACCGGTATGCTGGCCCGGTTTTCGGCAAAGCGCTGCTGCATGGCCTCTGCGATGTCCGGGTGTACCCAAGCCGAGATGTCGCCATCCAGACCAGCCACCTCTTTGACAATCGTCGAACTCAGGTAAATATACTCTGTGCTGGAAAGCAGGCAGCAGAGTTCAATATCCGGGGCCATCTGCCGATTGGCAAGGCCGATCTGTGATTCAAACTCGAAATCGGCCACATTGCGCAGCCCGCGCACAATTGCCCGTGCGTCAATGCTCCGCGCACATTCTACCGTCAAACCGGTAAAAGAGACAATTGAACAATTTGGCAGATGGGCCAACGCCTGCTCGACCAGCGCGACCCGTTCTTCCGTATCGAACAACAGCTTTTTGGGCGGCGCGTCGTAGACGCCGATGACCACTTCTTCGAAAATGGCCGCGGCCCGCTGGGCAATATCGATGTGGCCGTTGTGTATGGGGTCGAATGTGCCGGGATAGAGTGCGCGGGTCATTGGCTCTCCTTCAATAGAACGCAGATTACGCAGAAACCACGGATTTACGCAGATTTTTCCCTCTTTATCGGCGTTTATCAGAGTTCATCAGTGGCTAATTTATTGGATCAGAAGCGCTCAAACAACGCCTGGGGCGTCAGGTCTGCCAGAGAGTTCAAGCGCAGATCGGCCTGGGAAAAGTCGGAAAATTGGGTGACGCTATTGGGGACGACGACGCAATGCAGCCCCGCGCCTTTGGCCGCCAGCATCCCCGTGCGGGAATCTTCGATGGCGAGGGTGCGCTCTGGTGACGATCCCAGCGCGGCCGCGGCCAGCCGATAGAGGGTCGGGTCTGGTTTCACCCGTTCCACGTCGTCCGCCGTGCGCACGGCCTGGAAGTGGTGGCGCAGTCCCAGCCGTTGCAGATTGCCCTCCACCCACACGCTGGGCGAACTGGACGCCACGGCCAGCCCCATCCCGGCTGCCTGGGCCGCGGCGATCAGCGCCTCCACGCCGGGCATTGGCGATTGCTGTTCAATCAGATCCACCACCCGTTTGCGCCGGGCCAAGTGGGTGGCAATCCGATCCAGCACGACGCCCGTCTGCCCTTCCAGAATGGCAAAGGGGTCAAAGCCCACCGGTGCGCCGCCCACACACTGAATCCACTCATCGAGCGTCAGTTCACCGCCGTGCGCGTCGAAAATCTCCTGCCAGGACTGGAAGTCTGGCCCTTCCGTCTCCAGAATCGTGCCGTCAAAATCAAAGACAATCGCTTGCAACATTCAATAACCCCGGAATGGATGTGGACTGAAAAGAAGGAGGCGGATTTGCACCGATTGAAAAGATGAGTCTACTGCAAAAAGCCTTTTGAGCCACTGATAAACACTGATAAACGCGGATAAAGACGGATTTCTCTCCTGAATTTCTCTGCGCCTCTGCGTCTCTGCGGGAGAATATGTCTTTTTGCAGTGAAATCAAAGATTTTCACGGATTTCTTCGCTTCTTCCTCGCATTCTCCGTGACAATGACAAATTTTCTGATACAAAATCCGTGCAAATCCAAAGAACCCGTGTAAATCCGTCTCCTTTTGTTCAAGGCAGAAAGGCGGCGAAGACCTGATTGCCCAGCATCAGCCCCCGCTGGGTGAGAAAAACCCGCTCGCCGTCGCTTTGCAGAAGTCCCTGGCTGTGCAGTCGGGCCAATTCATCGGCAAAGATGGCGTCTATCTCCACCCCGTGGCGACGGCGAAAGCGCGCCCGGCTGACCCCTTCCTTCACCAGCCGCAGCCCCAGCATCATCGTTTCGCCCATTGCGGAGCGGTTGTCGATCTCTTCCCAAAAGTCCACCACCGGCTCACCCGCCAGCACCCGTTTAATATAACCCGGCACGGGTTTGCGATTGCTCCAGCGCAGACCCACGCCATCCGCCGACGGGGTGGCCGTGGGGTGGGCAAAGGGCAGACGCATATGGCTGTGGCTGCCCGGCCCAACGCCGATATACTCCTGATTGCGCCAGTAGAGGAGGTTGTGATGGCAGGGATTGGGGATTGGCGACTGGCGCGTCGGTGACGAATATCCAATATCCAATCCTTTCTGCGGCTTCGCCCAATTCGAGACTTCGTACTGCCCATACCCCACCGCACCCAGCCGGTCGATAGCCGTTTCGTATAGCTCGCCCGCCAAGTCATCGTCTGGCGCAGGGACACGGCCTGTCTCGACCCAATGGAAAAGAGGCGTTTCCGGCTCGACGATCAGGCTGTAAAGGCTGAGATGCTCCGGCGCAAGGGCAATGGCTTTGTCGAGCGTGCCCAACCAGACCGCGGGGGATTGGTTGGGCAGGCCAAAGATAAAGTCCAGATTGATATTGTCGAAACCGGCAGAGCGGGCCGCGGCAAAGGCGTCGGTCACGTCGTCCACTGAATGGATGCGCCCCAGAAAGGAGAGTTCGCCCGGGTCAAAGCTCTGCACGCCCATACTCAGCCGGTTGACCCCCAGCCCGCGCAGCCCCGCGAATTTGGCCTGATCGACAGTGCCCGGGTTGGCCTCGCTGGTGATTTCGCAGTCGGGGGCCAGCCGATAGCAGCGCTGGATCGTCCCGAAAATTTGGGCCAACTGAGCCACAGTGAGGACAGTCGGTGTGCCGCCGCCCAGAAAAATCGTATGTAACGTGCGCCCGTCGATGCGCGCCGCCCACATCTCTAACTCCAGACAGAGCGCGTCCACGTAGCTTTGAAAGAGATTATCCAGCTTGGCGTAGGTGTTGAAGTCGCAGTAGGGGCACTTCTTCTCGCAAAAGGGGATATGCACATACAATCCCAGCGGCTCGTCAGATGCCACCCGCGCCGCGTCTTTCCCTGCCACTCGCTCCGCGCCCTCCGCTGCTCCGCTGTGAATATTTTCCATCGCTCAGCGGTTGTCCAGGCGGAAGCCGTGGCCGCGCACAGTGACAATATAGCGATACTCTGCGTCGCATTCGTCGATGCGCTCGCGCAGACGGCGCACCAGCGCGTCGATGGCCTGCTCGCTCACACCTTCGCCGCTGGCTTCCGGCCAGACGATATTGATGATGGCTTCCCGTGTGACGACCCCACCGCCGGATTCCCACAGGGCGTGGAGCAGCCGGTATTGGTGCAGGCTGAGGGGCGGATCGATGAGTTTATTGTTGACCCTGACCTGGCGGGTCTCCATTTCCAGGTGCAGCCCCGGCAGGCTCTCGTCCAGAGAGAGAGGGGCTGTTGCGCCGGCGTCCACGAAGGCCAGTTTGAAACGCAGGGCAATCTGAATCTCGTCTCCGTCCTCCAGCCTGGCTATGCCTGTCACCTCTTCCCCATTCAGGTGGGTGCCATTTTTGGACTTTAGGTCTTCAATGGAATAGCTCTCGTCTTCCCAGAAGATGCGGGCGTGGGCGCGGCTGACCTGGCGATCCGGCAAGGGAATGTCGCAATCATCCTGGCGGCCAATCAGCAGCTCCTCATCCCGATGGAGGGGCCAGCGACGGCCAGCTTCGGCTCCATGGCGCAGAATAATCATCGCGCTTTCCCGCTGAAGCGCGGGCCGGGCATCCGCTTGGGGGGCGATGAGGTCTTCGGTGACTGAGGTTTCACTCATTGGTTCATTCATCCACTTTCAAAATGCAGTAGTATAATAGCCAATCGGAACGCAAGCATTATACCGAAGAAACCGTTGGTTGGCTAGAGGACTCTCTATTGTGGCTGCTTTATTGGAAAAAGGCGTGACTCTGCGCGAACGCTATGAGATTGTCCATCTGGTCGGCCAGGGGGGAATGGGCGCGGTCTATCAGGCCAAAGACCTGCGGCTGGATGGACGGGTCTGTGCGCTGAAGGAGATTCTACCCGAACTCTTGTCGGGTCTGACTGCCTCCAACCAGCCCCTGGACCAGACAATCGAGCAGTTCTATCAGGAGGCCAGCGTTCTGGCCCGGCTGGATCATCCCAACCTGCCCAAAGTGTCCGACTATTTTTCCGAGAGTGGGCGGGAATATCTGGTGATGGATTTTGTGGCGGGGCGGGATTTGCACGATATTCTGTTGGAAAGCAAGCAACACAATACGCCTTTGTCCGAATCACAGGTGTTGGGCTGGGCCTCCCAACTGCTGGACGCGCTGGACTATCTGCACAATCAGGCGCCGCCGGTGCTGCACCGGGACATCAAACCCGCCAATATTAAAGTGACACCCCAGGGGCGGGTAAAATTGGTCGATTTTGGCTTGGTAAAGGTATTGCAGCCGGACGACACCCGCACGGTGACAGTTGTGCAGGGGCGGGGCACTGTGGCCTATACACCCCTGGAACAGTATGGCGGTGATACAGGCCACACGGATGTGCGCACGGATATTTACAGCGCAGGTGCAACGCTCTATCATCTGCTGTCCGGACAACCCCCCAGCGATGCCAAAGAGCGCTTTCTCCAGCCCGGCTCACTCACGCCTTTGCGCGTGATCTGTCCGAATCTTTCAGCGCGTACAGAACGGGCTATCTTCCAGGCCCTGGCTATGCACCCAGACGAACGGCCCCACAATGTGCGGGAATTGCGTAAACTGCTCTTCGGCACAACCGATTCTTTGAGCGAAAGTCAAGTCCTGATCCCGCGGCTTTCCTGGCGGGAGGTAATGCACAGTAACCGGCTGCTGGTTGGGGCCGCGGCAGTGCTGATTCTTGTCGCGACGCTGCTGAGTCTGTTCGAACCGCCCATCGCCGGGATTCTCATCGGCGGCTTTCGTTTTGGTGGACTGTAAAGGTAACAGGTGGCACGTCACTTTTGCCTTTCCCTTTTGACTTTTGCCTTCCATCCGGCAGCCCTTTCTGCGCTAGTGCTATGACCACAAATGGATGCAGACGGGTTCGGACGCCGAAACACCCAATACCCAAATATCTAATAATCCAAAGGTGTTTCTGTGGAAACTATCGTCAAATCTCCCACCCAAACCGTCATCATCGGGCCGAACCAGCCTTTTGTGATCAGCGGTGAGCGCATCAATCCCACCGGGCGCACACCTTCTGGACATCAACGCTGGCGTGCCCAGCGCCATCCCCCAGAAGGTCGAGCCGGAACTGATGGTGCAGAATGCGCGACGTGCGGCGCGGCGGGTTGATAGAGCTTGATTTTGTTTAAGCCTGTGAAAATTTGCGCAATGACTGGGCAACAAGTATAATACCTGCGCGCTTATTCGGAATTCAAAACCGTTGCGCCGGTAGTACAAGTATACGGCGGTCGAGTGTAGTTGGCTGTCGTTGACAATCAGGAGTTGGATGACCAGGAGCTGCTTGTGCAGTCCGAGCGCATCAATATCTGGCGACTTTCTCTGATTTTTGTCGTCAGTGCGGCAATTCCGTTGTTGATTGGCCTGGGCGTAGATGTACTTTTCCCGTCGTCAATCTCTATGCTGATGATAGCCGGGATTGTCTCGATTCCGATTGTCGCTTTTGTTGTCAGCCGGTCAGTATTGGCCGAAATAGAGCGGGTGATTCAACTGGTCGCTCCGTATGAGCCAGACGGTGACCCACAAGCAGACGAAGAAGCAGTAGTACTGGACCGACTTCACCCGGAAGAAGCAGATCGTTCGATTATCTGACTGAACCGACTTACGCTCGATGAGGGGGTATAGCCAGTGAATAAACTTGTCGGATTCTTCACAAACCTTGTGCAAGATCCTCGCCGCCGCAACATCACCCTGGGGGTGATCGTGCTGCTGGTGGGGAGTATCATTCTGAAGCCCCTGATGTCTTCGCCTCACGTCTCTTTGGCTGCGGAACCGTTGCTGGAACACGGTCCGGCCTGGTTCACCAACGCCCTGTTGACAACGCTGATTGTCGATATTATCCTCATCGTTCTGGCGCTGATGACCCGTGCCAGCCTGAAAGAGGGTGTGCCCAGCGGTTTGGCGAATGTGATGGAGATGGTAATTGAGGCGTTGTATACGCTGCTGGAGAATGTGGCGGGCAAGAATGCCAAGCGCTTCTTCCCCATCGCGATGACAATTTTCTTCTTCGTCATCGCCAGCAACTACTCTGGGCTGATTCCGGGTGTAGGCAGTATTGGCCTTACCCACGGCGCAGAGAAAGCAGAGGGCGGTCATAGCCTTCTTATCGATCAGAAGGTCGTTGCGGCTGACGAAAAAGTAGCCTTTTCTCTCTTCCCCGCTGAAAAGGAAGGCCAAGCCAAGTTTGTGCCTCTGCTGCGTGCCCCTAGTGCTGACCTGAATGTGACCTTCGCTTTGGCCCTGATCACCATGTTTATGGTGCAGTACTACGGCATCAGCACTCTGGGTGGCAAGTATTTCAAGAAGTTCTTCAACTTTGGCGGCAAGGGGTTCATGGGCGCTATCTTCGGCGTCGTGGGCATCCTGGAATTGATTTCCGAAATCGCCAAAATCATCAGCTTCGCCTTTCGTCTCTTTGGTAATATCTTTGCTGGCGAAGTGCTGTTGGCCGTTATGGCTTTTCTGGTCGCCTTCCTCTTGCCCATGCCGTTCTACGGGTTGGAACTCTTCGTCGGCTTTATTCAGGCCTTCGTCTTTATGATGCTGGCTGTAGTCTTTTTTTCAACGGCGATGGTTGGTCACGACGATAATCATTAAGGGCACCGCTAAAGGATAGTGAACAGTACTCAGTTGAGCGGTTTCGTTGTCTGGCTGATTACTGATAACTAAATTGATACGTTTCTAATTTTCGATCTCTTACGGGTATCTCTGTTCAACACAAGGAGTGCAAAACATGGATGTTCAAGCTGCCAAGGAAATCGGCGCTGCTCTGGCGATTGGTCTGGGCGCTATCGGCCCCGGCATCGGTGTAGGTTTGATTGGTGCGAAGGCTGTCGAAGCGATGGGTCGCAACCCGGAAGCTTCTGGTCTGGTACAGACCAACATGATTCTCGGCTTTGCTTTTGCCGAAGCCATCGCGATTTATGCGCTGGTCGTTTCACTGCTGGTCAAGTTCGTCTAGGCTTTCGTTCATCGGTGCTGAAGATCGTCGCACCCCCAGCGACGCTAACGAATCAGGAGGTACATTTTGGGCGAAGTACTAGGACAACTTGGCATTAGTGGCCCCCTGCTGCTTTCACAGATCGTCAACTTCGTCATTTTGATGGTTCTGCTGCGGCTCTTTCTCTACCAGCCTGTGTTGGATATGCTGGAAAAGCGCAAAGAGCGCATTGCTCAGAGCCTGAAGGATGTGGAGCGCTCGTCCAATGCCGCTGCTGAAGCGGAGAAGGAACGGGCCAAAATCCTGGAAGAAGCACGCCGCGAGGCAACAGATGTGCGTGCCCAGTCGGCGCGTGACGCGGAACGGATCGCATCTGAGATTCGCTCCCGGGCCGACGCCGAGGCAACCGACATTCGCATGAAAGCCCAGGCCGACGCAGAAGCTCAGGTGCAAACTGTGATGGTTGAGGCCAAAAAGCAGGTTGCCGATCTGGCGATTTCCGCCACCGAGCAGTTGCTGGGGCGGGAATTGCAGAACCGGAGCGAGCAGGAACGCTTTGTGAATGAGTATCTGGCTCAGCAGAGCGGGAGTGGCAAATGAGTACACAGCGCATGAAAGCCGACCGATATGCCCAGGCTATCCTGGAAGCGATCGTCGAGCAATGGCAGGAGAAACTCTCTTCTGTCACTGATGCGCTGGCGCAAGGCAATACTCTGGCGGTGTTGAATGATCCCAGCAAGGAGTTGGACGGACGGTTGGCCCAACTGGGCAAACTGCTTCCGGCTGGCACTTCTGCCGAGATTCAGAATTTCCTGAATATGCTTGCCCAGGAAGGCGATCTGAATCTGCTCAGTTCTGTGGGCGCTTCCCTGCGCAGCAGCCTCAGCGATCAGACTGCGCCCCAGGAAGCCGATATCGTCAGCGCTGTGGAATTGAGCGAGGCGGAAGAGAATCAGTTGCGTCAGCAATTGATCGCCAAGCACGGCGATGGACTTGTCTTTGTCTTCCGTGTGGACCCCTCTTTAATGGGTGGTCTGCGGGTACGGGTAGGCGACAATCTAATCGACCACACAATAGCCAGCCGCTTGACTGCTCTGCGCGAGGTCATCGCCTCGGCGGTGCGCTAGTCGCAACCTGACTTTGAAAGAGAGGGACGCCTATGCCGATTCGTACTGAAGATATCACTCAGGATTTTACTGCTCTACTAAAGAAGCAGATTCTCAATTTCAAGCCTGCCCCCCGTCAGGTGGACGTGGGCGAGGTGGTCGAAGTCGGTGACGGCATCGCCATTATCTCCGGTTTGCGTGGTGTCATGGCCTCGGAACTGGTGGAGTTCACCAAATCCGGCGTCGTGGGTATGGTGCAGAACCTGAACCAAGATACGGTCGGCGTCATCATTATGGGCGAGTATACGTCCATAATGGAGGGCGATCTGGTACGCAGCACAGGCCGGATTGCCTCCGTCCCTGTGGGCGACGCACTGATTGGCCGGGTGGTCAACGCCATCGGTCAGCCCTTGGACGGCAAAGGCCCCATCGACACGGATAAACTCCGCAATGTGGAGCGTATTGCCCCCGGCGTTGTTACCCGCAAATCGGTGAATACGCCTGTACAGACAGGGATTACTGCCATCGACGCGCTGATTCCGATTGGTCGCGGCCAGCGGGAACTGATTATCGGCGACCGGCAGACAGGCAAGACGGCTGTCGCCATCGACACGATTATCAACCAGAAGGGCAAAAACCTAATCTGCATTTATGTTGCCATCGGTCAGAAGCAATCGACTGTGGCCCAGGTGGTGCAGATCTTGGACAACTACGGCGCGATGGACCACACAATTGTGGTCACCGCTTCAGCTTCTGACCCCGCTGCGCTTCAGTTCCTGGCTCCCTTTGCCGGTACTTCTATGGGCGAAGAGTTTATGGAGCAGGGCCGGGATGCGCTGATCGTCTTTGACGACCTTTCCAAGCACGCCCAGGCCTACCGCCAGGTATCGTTGCTCCTGCGCCGCCCGCCTGGCCGTGAAGCCTACCCCGGTGACGTTTTCTATCTCCACAGCCGTCTGCTGGAGCGGGCCGCACGCATGGACGAGGCATCGGGCGGTGGCAGTCTGACTGCTCTGCCGATCATCGAAACCCAGTCCGGTGACGTATCGGCCTATATTCCCACAAACGTGATTTCCATCACCGACGGACAGATTTTTCTGGAAAGCGACCTCTTCTATGCGGGTATTCGTCCTGCTTTGAATGTGGGTCTGTCGGTGAGCCGCGTGGGTAGCTCTGCCCAAACCAAAGCCACAAAACGTGTAGCCGGTCGCCTGAAACTGGAATTCAGCCAGTTCCGCGAGTTGGCCGCTTTCGCCCAGTTCGGCAGCGATCTGGACGCATCCACCCAGCGCCAGTTGAGCCGTGGGCAGCGGATTCAGGAAATCCTGAAGCAGCCCCAGTACCGGCCAATGTCCCAAGACCACCAGGTTTTCAGCCTCTATGCTGTGACCAACGGCTTTGTGGACAACGCGCCAGTGGCCCAGGTGAAGAAGTGGGAATCGGATATGCACGCTTATATGGATTCCAACCACCCGGAAATCGGCCAGAACATACTGCGCACGGGAACCCTGCCCGACGAAAGTGTGGATTCCCTGCGTCTGGCTCTGGCTGACTTCAACAAAGGTTGGATCGCCAGTTAGAACAGCTAAGAGGAGGACGCAGATTTTAATGATTTGAATTGATAGGCGCTGATACTCTCCGTTGTAAGAATCAGCGTAAATCAGTTGTTTCTGCGAAATCTGCGTCCACTTTTCGATTTTTGTCCCTATCCAAAGGGAGGGTCTCTTGCCCAGTACACGAGAAATTAGACGCCGTATACGTTCTGTTAAGAACATCTCCCAGGTCACAAAGGCCATGGAGGCGGTGGCTGCATCTAAAATGCGCAAGGCGCAGAACCAAGTATTGGCGACCCGCCCCTATGCCAAAAAGGCTCAGGAAGTTCTGAGCTATATTGCCCGGTTGAACACAACCGAAGGCGATCTGGACGCGCTGATCAACGAGCGGGCCGAAGTCAAGCGGGTGGGCATTCTGCTCGTCACCGCGGATCGCGGGCTGGCTGGTGGCTTTAACGCCAATGTCATGCGCACCACTGCTCAATTTATTCGCAAGCAGCGGGCCGCAGGCAAGGAAGTGGAAGTCATAACTGTGGGGCGCAAGGGGCGAGATTGGCTTATGCGCTACGACCCGGTGGTGCGGGCCGAGTTTATGGGGTTGGGGGATGCACCCACCACCAACGATATTGCGCCTATCACCCGCATTCTGATCGACGATTATCAGAGTGGCCGTTTCGACCAGGTGTATGCCATTTACACGGACTTTGTGAATACACTTGTGCAGCAGCCTGTGGTTCAGAAGCTTCTGCCCGTGGAGCCTGCCGAGCCTTCTGTGGCGATGGCCCCCGATTACATCTTTGAACCGAGTCCCGCGGCTGTGCTGACACAGGTAATCATCGGCTTCACCGAAGTGCAGGTCTTGCAGGCGGTCTATGAATCGTCAGCCAGCGAGCATTCGGCCCGGATGGTCGCCATGCGCAACGCAACCGAAGCCGCCAACGATCTGGTGGACGACTTGACTCTGCGCTATAACAAAGCCCGCCAGGAAGGCATTACGCGGGAGTTGATGGATATTATCGGCGGCAGCGTCGCTGGCGAGTGATAATAGTGACAGCGCTGAAATTGTACTGAGAAATTGTACCGAACCGCATTGAACCGTAGTCATTGAACTACCGGAGTATACGGAGCGAACTATGGCAGAAAATGGAAACAACGCCAAAATTGTCGGGACGGTAAGCACCGTCGTTGGCCCGGTGGTAGACTTTGCCTTTTCCAGCGGAAAGCTGCCCGAAATCTACGACGCCGTTTATGTGGATATGGAGAGCGGCACGTTGACCTGCGAAATCCAGCAGCATCTGGGCGGCGGTTCTGTGCGCGCGGTTGCCATGAACACCACTGACGGTATGCGCCGAGGCATGGAATGTTATTCCTTCGGTGAGCCGATTACTGTGCCCGTTGGACACGCTACCCTGGGCCGCATCTTTGATGTGACAGGCAAGGCCATCGACAGCGACGAGCCTGTGAATGCGGATGCTTACTATCCCATCCACCGCCAGCCCCCGTCCTTTGCTGACCGCAGCACAAAAGCCGAAATTTTCGAGACTGGTGTGAAGGTTATCGATCTGATTGCGCCCTTTACTAAAGGTGGCAAGACGGGTATCTTCGGCGGCGCGGGTGTGGGCAAGACAGTCGTCATCACCGAACTGATCAACAATGTGGCCGAGTTCCATAGCGGCTATTCGGTCTTTGCCGGTGTGGGCGAACGCAGCCGCGAGGGCAATGACCTCTGGCACGAAATGAGGGATTCCGGCGTGCTGAAGTCCACTGTGATGGTCTTCGGCCAGATGAACGAGCCGCCCGGTGCGCGTCTGCGTGTGGGGCTGACCGGCGTGACAATGGCCGAGTACTTCCGTGACGAAGGCCGGGATGTTCTGCTTTTCATCGACAACGTTTTCCGCTTCGTGCAGGCCGGTTCCGAAGTATCCGCTCTGTTGGGCCGTCTGCCCAGCGCCGTGGGTTATGCGCCTACGCTGGGCACGGATATGGGCCAGTTGCAGGAGCGCATCACCTCCACCAAGACCGGCTCGATTACGTCTATGCAGGCTGTCTATGTGCCCGCCGATGACTATTCCGACCCGGCCCCAGCCACGACCTTTGCCCACTTGGACGCGACAATTGCTCTGGAACGCGCCCTGGCCGAACAGTCGCTCTATCCCGCTGTGGACCCGCTGGGTTCCACCAGTCGTATTCTGGACCCTAATATCGTGGGCGAAGAACACTACGAGATTGCCCGCAGTGTGCAGCAGACGTTGCAGCGCTACCGTGACTTGCAGGACATCATCGCTATTTTGGGTGTTGAAGAGTTGAGCGAAGATGACAAACTGACTGTGGCCCGTGCCCGTAAAGTGCAGCGCTTCCTGACCCAGCCCTTCTTTGTGGCGGAGGTCTTCACCGGTCAGTCTGGCAAGTTTGTGAAGATCGAAGATACCGTGCGCGGCTTCAAGGAAATTTTGGACGGCAAGCACGACGACCTGCCCGAACAGGCTTTTTATATGGTGGGAACCATTGAAGAGGCTGTGGAAAAGGGCGAGCAACTGCGGGCTGGGAATTAGTCTCGGGTTGATTGGTTGATTTGATACCCACAAGGAACCGTACATGACGATTCAAGTGGAAATTGTCACCCCCCGCCGAGAGTTGTTCAGCGGCGAAGTGCAGATGATTACCCTGCCCGGTGTGGATGGGCAGATGGGTATTATGGGTCAGCACGCGCCGTTGATGACGATTCTGGACATCGGCGAGATTGTGCTGCACCGCCCCAGCGAAGAGAACGTCTATATCGCCGTGACCGGCGGTGTGGTGGAAGTGCGCCCGGACAAAGTGATTGTCCTGGCCCGCTCTGCGGAACGCGCCGATGAGATCGACGTGTCACGGGCCGAGGCTGCTCTGCGCTTGGCGGAAGAGTCGAAAGAAAATCGCCCCGCGGAAGAACGCCGTCCGGTCGAGTTAGCTCTGCGCCGTAGCCAGGTGCGCCTGAAAGTGGCCCAGCGGCGGCGCGCGCGTCGGCCTGGGATAATGGATCGTCGGGACGGCGAGTAGACCTGCGGTTTGTCGGTCGAATTGTTGTGTAATCAATGGCCGGGTTCCCATGGGAACCCGGCCATTTTTTTGTCTTTGCGCTGTAGAGCAAGAATATGATTTATGGATTGATCAATTCGCTCTACTCGAATCCACTGCCTCTACCTCCTCCAACCCCACACCGGCATAGCCCTTGCGCGTGGCGCTCAACCGCCAGCCGAAAGCCGCGGATCAGGGCAGCGCGGATCGGCGTGCGTGCTGCGCCGTTGATCAATCCGCGCTGCCTGAATCCGCGGCTATTACCTCCTCCAGCCGCACACCAGCGTAGCCCTTTCAGCCATTACGAGGATAAAAACAACACATTGCCCCGGCTGGGCAGCCAGACGCGCCAGTCTGCAGGGAGATCCGGCCACAAGATGGAAATCCGCAGGTGAGTTTTCGCTTTCATCGAGTCGACTTCTTGTAGCACATATAGGTATAGCAATATACCCCATTACATTGGTATCCCGCCTCACCGTGTCGCACAGAACCGATCACTCCTGACACAGAGTATCCAGCAGAACAGGTACAACTATTTGTGAAAGGGTTCGGACTCTGGCAAGAGCCGGTATGAGGATTTGCCGTGAAAATGCCACCAAATCCAAAAGCAGGTTCCAGATCAATCGACGGGTCTAGCTTTTCTTGCGTAACAGCACCGTCGACGATTTTTGCGGTGGTGATACTCCCATCTGGCGGCGTCAGACTCACATCTGCGGCCAGTTTCGCCGTCGTAATACTCCCATCCGGCACCGTCAACGCCTGCACCGCAAAGGGCACACTGCCCAACTGCACCCGGGGCGTCATCTCGTCGTCCGTCCCTACGGTAATGCCCAGGAACAGATTGCTATTGCCCGTAATCAGACTCTGGGCAATCGGCGTCAGACTGCCCAGCATCACATTGAACAGCCCGTCACTGACCTGCACACCGTTGGGTCCCGTCCACTGCTCAGTCCACAGGGCCGCGCCGCCACTGGACCCGCTGTAGAGACGGAAACTCATATTCAGCGTCTCGGTCAATGGGTTGCCCGCGCTGTCGGCCAGACGGCCCTGGTAGGCAACGGTGCCCGTGCTGGCGGCGCTCTCGGCGCGGAAAGGCACGGCTCCCGCACTCTGCGCCCAGAGCAGGACGACAATCATCACGAGAGTGAAAATCACATTGCCCGGCGTGGGCAGGAGATGGCGCAAACGACGCGGCGACTCTGACGGCGTTTGCTGCGCAGCAACGGTTCGTCGTTCGGCCCGGTAGCGGTCGAGGGCCTGGCCCAAATGGCTGAGAAGACTCTGTGGCTCGTTCATCGGAAAAGCTCCTGTGAAAGTGTGGGATGCAAAGAGACGGTTCGGGTTTCGGTATTGTTTGCCCGGCTGATTCGTTGTATACTGCGGCAATGGACAGGTTGTCTTGCATTGAAAGAGAGATGAGTATATGGAACGACAACGCTTGATTCGCGAAATCCATTGGATTGAATGGCAACTGCGCGGATACGAGGACAAATACAGTCTGCTGTCGAAGGACTTTTATCAGGCCATGCAATCTGGTCAACTGAGCGAATTCGACGACAGCGATGCGCCTTATTTCCACGACTTTCTCGAGTGGCACGGCCTGTACAAAGTATGGCTCAATCGGGAACGCTCCTACGGCGAACTTCTCGTGCAGCAACCCCTGACCGAACAATTGCGCCGCACACTACTCCCAGCCTGAGACTTCCTCTATGCTGCGCCGCGCCGACTACGAACAACTGATCTACACCCTCCCTGCTCGCTATCGTTCCATCCGTCTGAGTACGCTCGTTCTGGCACCGCCGGGGATGGATACCGCGCGCCTGACAGGGCTGGTCGTATTCGGAGAAGAGTGGGTTTTGTGCGTCTACGAACTTCTCGACTTCCGTCAGGGAGTGATCGAATCCTATGGCTATGAAGTGTCACGCTGCCATCCCCCCTTCGTAGAAAGTCCCCTGCCAGAGGCTGCTGAGTATTGTCGCGCCAGTTACCCCGGCAAAGAGAAGCTGTATTGGTACGACTCGTGGCCCCACCCCAATAACTCCACAGTAGCCAGCACCCACCCCCACCACAAGCACATTCCGCCCGATATCAAACGCAATCGCATCCCCGCGCCGGGATTAAGTTTCACCCGGCCCAATCTGCCTTTCCTCATCCAAGAGATCGAGCGCGAGGTGTTGGGGAGATAAACGACGTTTCACGCCACTTCAAGCGCCCTACGCAGGATGTCGTGCAGCAAGCGGAAATGTCTGCGATTGACGGACATTCTTAAGCGGATTTCATCGCGTCGGAACGAATAATCCGTTGATGTCAGGATCGTGTAACGAGCACACGTTCGAACTAGCGCTTCTCATACGAGCACTGATTGTATGCGTGCCTGCCGTTACGTTGACGGTATCAGCCATAAATGTTGGATGCCAAGTGGTTGTATATGTGGTTGATGGATTGTCACGCGGTGCAGTATTTATGTTCACTCCATCAAAGAATATGCTGAAGTTACACGACAGGTTTCCCTGGCTAGTCATCTGGTGGCCCTGTAAGCTCATGTATAGAACCCCTGTCGTTGTAACGGTAAAAGGGCAAGTAAAGAGATCATCACTCCAGATTCCAGCGGTCGTCTGGTTAAAGCAACACTGGGAAGGAGGCGGAAAACAGTCTACCTTCTGGGGAAGGACAGCCAGTTTCGCCTGTGTCACCGCCCCATCCGCGATCTTCGCCGTCGTCACACTCCCATCTGGCGGCACCAAACTCACATCCGCCGCCAACTTCGCCTTCGTAATACTTCCATCCGGCACCGTCAACGCCTGCACCGCAAAGGGCACACTCCCCAACTGCACCCGCGGCGTCATCTCGTCGTCCGTGCCGACGGTGATGCCCAGGAAAAGATTGCTATTCCCCGTAATCAGACTCTGGGCAATCGGCGTTAGACTGCCCAGCATCACATTGAACAGCCCATCGCTGACTTTGACGCCGTTGGAGCCGGTCCACTGCTCGGTCCACAGGGGAGCGCCGCCGGTGGCTGCGCTGTAGAGGCGAAAGCTCATATTCAGCGTCTCGGTGAGGGGGTTGCCGCTGCTGTCGGCCAGACGGCCCTGATAGGCAACGGTGCCCGTGCTGGCGGCGCTCTCGGCGCGGAAAGGCACGGCTCCGGCACTCTGCGCCCAGAGCAGTACGGCAATCATTACGAGAGTAAAGAGGACATTGCCCCGGCTGGGCAGCCAGGCGCGCCAGTCGAAAGCGAACTCTGGCTGGGGCAGGGCGAATTTGAAGGAAAATTCTCGGCGTTTCATGGGTTGTATCTCCTGTACGTAGAGTGTCGATCACACACGGAAAGAAAAACGGCCGGGGCGGGTATCTTCTCTTCCACCCCGGCCACTCTGTCATTGCCCCACGGCAGGCAGATAGACCCGCCACTCTAATTCTCCTGTGGGGATGGCTTCTCGCTCCCGGCCCGGCGCGGCCGACTGGATTTCCGGCAGGTAGAGCCGATTGCCGGGCGTAGGTTCGGCAGGCATCTCCGCATAGGCCGGATAGGCTTCGCTCCAGTTGCCCACCCCATCCTGCACCTGCGCCCAGACCACCCGGCGCTGGTCGAAGCTCCACGTGACGCTCTCCGCATAGGGCTGGGTCACAACCCCTTCCAGGAAGAGCGGGTCGTTGGTCAGGCGCATCTGGGCCGGATAGGTCAGCTCGTCGTAGCTGTAGATGCGCAGGATGCGGGTGAGGGTATCGCCCGCCTCCACTTCCACGTAGACCAGCGGCGGCGTGGCGTCCACCAGCAGGGGCGCGTCGTAAACTTCCGAACCGTTGCCCACCGCGTCGCGGAACTGGACGTGTAGCGCGTCCCGGCTGCGGTCTTGCGCCGAGTAAACCCACGTCAGGCTGGAGGCAAAGGGCCGCCAGACCGCATCGGCGAAGGTCGGGTCTGTGCTCAGACGCATGGCCGCCACCCCGCTCAGGTTGTCCTCGGCACCCAGCCAGACTGTCGTCGTCACCACATCGGGGCCGAGGATGGGATGGCTGAGGGCGATACCACCGACCGGGGGCAGAGTGTCCAGTTGGAAGGTTTTGGTCACAGGTTGGGAAACATTGCCCGCCTCGTCCTGGAAGCGGGCGTAGACTGTCTTCTCGCCGTCGCCGCCGCCGGGCGTGTACTTCTTGAGCGCGTTGTAACTCTCCCACGCGCCGCTGAAGCTGCCGTCGCCGCTCACCTGCATGCGGATCACATTGCCCACAGCGTCTCGGGCGCTCAGGTAGAGGTCCACCGTGCCGTCGGCGCTGGCGGCCAGGAGAGGCATCGGCTCGGCCAGGGCTTGACCGTCCAGCGTCCACAGATAGGCGACGCCCTGGCCCTGGAAGATCGCCGTCTGCTCGCGACCGGCGCGGGCCGCGGCCAGCAGCGTCTCGTCCAGAGGCAGGTTTGTGCCCACCCGCACCTTTGCTTCCGGCGGCGTGGGATCCAGAATAATATCATCCATAAATAGGGCGTAAGTCTGCCCTGCGGCGTTCTTGAAAGCCACATAGACGTAGCGGGGCAGCACGTAATTGCTGTGGCTGGTCAGTGTCCACGGCTTGCTGCGGGCGTAGGGTTCCCAGACCGCGCCGCCAAAGCCGCCGTCGTTGCTAAGCGTCATCTCCACAACGTTGGGTGCGCAAAGGCTGAGGGTCACAACCGTATCGGTGGTGAAGACCGCGCCGTCGTCGATGCTGACCCGGGGGAAGTCACAGGCCGGGGTGGGCGTCGGTGTCGGCGTGGGGCCGGGGGTCGGCGTCGCTGTGGGCGTCGGCGCGTCTGCGAGCGAAGGGCGGGCGGCCAGGAAGCCGGGCTGGTGGCGGTAACTTATGCTGATGATTTCCGTGCTGTTGTTGGGCAGGGCCGGTTCACCCCAGACCCCCACCATCCGGTAGCTGCTCGAACGCAGGGTGTCGTTGACCACCCCGGAGGCGAAGATGCCGTTGATGAACTCGAACTCGTCGTGGCCGGGAACGACCAGCGGGATGGCCTGACTGCCCGCCTCGTAGCCGCCCACCAGCAGATAGTTTGTGCTGGTGATGCGGGGGGAATCCACGACCTGGCCCACTGTGCTGCGGCCTTTGTAGCCGGTGGGCTGGGAGGTGTGCGCTCCGGCCCCGGATGCCTCTGCCCAGTCAAAGAGGCGGAAATTGGCCGAGTGGGTCTGTGCGGTATTCACGTCGAAATAGACCGTGCGCGAGACCACCGCCGACTCCCAGCCCACGGCGTCCTTCACCTGCAGGTAGATGGGCCAGGACTGGCGGCTGATGCCGGGAATCTCCCAGACCCGCGCCGGGGCGTAGACTTCCCAGGGCGTCCAGCTCTGCCCGTCGCTGGAGAGACGCATCTCAGCCAGACCGCTGCCCTGCTCCGTGGCTTGCAGGTTGAGCTGGATCAGCGTCTGGGCGGTCTGGGTGACGCCGCCGTTGACGGTGAAGTCGGCCACGGGCGGCGCGCCGTCGTAACGCAGGACAAAGGTGGTGGTCCATTTTTCGGGGCTGAGGCCCACATTGTCCTGGCTGCGCAGGCGCAGATAGCCGGTGCAGGCCTGGCCCTGGGCGCAGAGAGGCGTGGCCGATTGCAGACCGTTGGCGGTGATGAAACTGGCGCTCTCGCCGTTTTCGTCCGCGCCCCAATAGGTGAAGTAGCCCTTGACGCCGGAGCCTTCATCAACAGGCGGCGTCCAGGTGAAGTTGGGCCGGGCCGTGATCTTCTGCCACGTGTCGTTCTTGGGGCCGTCGGCGTGGACAGCCTGGCCGGGGTTGGGCGGCGGTGTGCCGTCGTATTTGAAGGTGAAGAGGGTCTGCCAGGCCGAAATGTTGCTCGCTTTGTCCCAAGTGCGCCCGCGCAGGTAGTACGTCCCCGTAGCCACGCCCAGATTGTTGGGCGTCCAGGCCAGGGGCGCGCCGGCGGCCACGTCCACGTGAATGGCCGTGCCGTTGGCGTCCGCGCCGAAGTAGAACTGGTAGCCGCCCAGACCGGAGGTGGCATCGGACGCGGCGTTCCAGGTGAAGGCGGGTTTGTTCTGATCTTTCTGCCAGCTATTGTTGGCGACGCCGTGAGTCTCGCCCACGCCGCTGATGGGGGTGGGCGGGGTGCGGTCGATGCGGTAGGTGGCGCTGCGTTCGCTCTCTGCGTTGCCCACAGTGTCCACGGCGTAGAAGCGGACGGTGTGCTCGCCGTCGCCGCCTTCGCTGAAGTCGACGGTTGCGCCGGGCTGCACCTGTTCGCCGCCGCCGTCCCGTTTGTAGCGGATTTCGCGCACGCCCGCGCTGGCCCGTCCCGTGTTGCCGTCCTGGGCAGAGAGACGCACCTGAGCCGCTTCAATGAACCAGCCATAGGGCGCGTTGCCGACGATCTGTACTTCTGTCGTCGGTGCGGCCAGGTCGATGTTCAGTTCCAGCGTGCGGCTTTTGACGCTCTGTTTGTCGTCATAGGCTTCAAAGTAGACGAAGTTGCGCCCGCTCATCCCGTTGCGCCCGATGGACCAGTTGGCGCTGGTGGAGCGATCCTCGCCGCTGCCCCGGTTGTCGCAGTCGTCGCAGCGGAACTCAACGCGGCTGAATTTGCCCTCCGGGTCGCCGGCCGTGCCGCGGAAAGTCCAGTTCTGGTCGCGGCTGGTGATGCGGCCATCGCCGTTGCCGTTGGCCGTGTCGAAGGAGAGGGTGGGCGGGCGGTTGGGCGAGATGCGGAAGTGGCGGGCCGACGCCCAGGACGCACCGCCGGGCGCGTTGGCGGCACGGACTGACCAGTAGAGGTCCCGGTTGTCCCAGCGGGAATCGAAGGGGACGGTGCGGCTGGTCCCCCCCTCGCCAGTGTCGATGACAGTTTCGCCGCTGCCGTCCATATCGGGGGTGGTCTTGACGCGGAAGGTGAAGCCGTTGTGTTCGCAACTCACGTCGTTCCAGCGGAAGGTGATGGTGCGATCTTCGAAGATACGCCCGTGGGACGGTTCGGTTAGTGATGGAGCGGGACAGGGAGGAATCGGCTCTCCACAGCGCGAGTCGTTGAACACTTCAAAAGACGATACACTGTCGTTCAAGCTGACGCCGTTGTTGAAGTAATTTCCGCCCAAGCTGTCGTCGTCACTGGTGCGACAGGCCCAGCCACCGTTTCTGTCGCCGTGCTCGTAGAGCTTGACCGACCAACCCGAAGCCACTCGAACAGAAGAAGCGCGGTCGTTGAAACCGCCGGGTACATTCTGGGAGCCAGTATTATCGCGCTTCACATAGCCCGAGCCGTCTCCTTCGCCGCCGCAGTCGAAGTTCCAGTCTTTGTAGAGGATGACTTTGCCGGAGGAGGGGCAGGATGGGGGAGGAGGTGTGCCGGATCCGGTATACTCTGCTTCCCCATCTACCTGTCCCGATGGCCTGCAGGGACTATTAATATCACCAGTATACCACTTTGTCGTTGGCAGATCTCGTATCCAAATGGATTGATTGCCGCTGTTACGAACCTCAAAGTGCAGGTGTACCCCGGTGCTATTGCCTGTATTGCCAGAGCGAGCAATGTCCTGACCTTGGCTTACATCACCGGATGATACGCGTCGATCGCTTAAGTGCGCATATCGGCTGATATTGCCATCAGGGTGCTGTATCTTGATGAAACTACCATAACCATCATTCCAACCATCTTGAGAGAATATAACTATACCTTTTTGGGTAGCCCGAACAGTCTCATAGCTAAGACCGTAATCGATGGCCTCTGAGGACCGCCCCGTGTGAGTATCTGAGCAACCCGGTCCGTTGGTAACGAGTTTTTTTCCATCAAAGGGAAGTCGATATCCCGCCGGTGCAGCCGCTTCTAGTTCTTTATTAGGAACCGGACCGTTGTCAATTGAGTTAATCGCTCTAATGGCAACTGCTCGATCTGCGAAGAACTGCGCAGACTCCACCACCTGTCGCGCAACATCCATTTGTGTAGAATGCAACGGCATCGCAATGGCAAAATAGACAATTCCACCTTTTTCAAAGTACCAAAGCCGAGCGTCGCTTCCCCAAGGTGTTTGAACATCCATTTCCACGCGCTGAAGATGCTCAGTCTTCCAATGCTGCTCGCGGATAATCTGAGACTCCTTGAGTTGATTCTGCTTTACCCAGTCCAATAGCGACTGCTGAGTAGATCTTTCTACTGCGGCTATACCCATATCGAGTTTGAGTTCGGTTATGGGAATCTGTTCAAGTTCTGGGACGTAACCAACTTCAAATGTGGAAAAAACCGTTGCCCCTCCAGCTTCTTGATCAGAGGCGGGTAACAGATGCCACGTCTTAGGTATCGTGATTTCGAATGCAAATTTCTTATCCGTGTACTGGGTGAAAGCTGTCTCCTGCGCGCGACCCGCCCCAGGCGCAGGCAACAACGCCAACACCAGCATCAAACGAAGTACGGTGAGCAAAAGCTGAGAATGTCTGCGATTGTATTTCACATCACACCTCCTGAAGGGAAGAAGCCAGGCTGTGCGTAGCCTGGAAGTTTGTCGTTAGCGTTATGGACGCGGATTTCTGGGTTCGCGGATTAGTTTGGGTGCGGCCAGACAATCCCGCCGCCAACGCCCCTGGTTCAGCGCCACGTCGCCGGCCAATCCGCGCTGTCCTCAAGCAGCGCGGTTACGACATCACCCAGACGCTGCAACCGTTGAAAGATGCGCGATATTTAACTACTTCTCACCCAAATAGCTACGCAGACTTTCCCATTCTACCGCTAAGTTGGTGTCCTGGATCCAATTTGTGTCAGGTGTTCCTATATTGATGTACGAGGTACATGCTGCTCCACGTGTGATAGCCGTTAAACGAAACGAACCCGTCGGGATATTGATTGAAGGATTCAGGCCGGCGCACGGACAACTGGAGAGATTTGGATCGTCTCGGCCAGGGTAACGATGATAGGCGAGGTTATAAGTATCACCTACCCGATCCGCGCGCACGGGTCCCGTACTCACATATAACGCCACGTCATTGCAACTACTCAACGGCAGCGTGATCGTTCGTGCATTGCCAGGGTTTGACAGGAAGTATGTGAAAGAGTACCCCCAACGCGGACCACCGCCTGTATCAGGCAGATTGTTGGCAGTCCCCACATAGCCATTCCCGCTTGGGGAGTAGACCTTCGTCCCTGCCAGGAAATGATCCAGGCTGGCGCATTCGGGATATGTTCCAATAATGCCTGGATCCCTGGGTACATAGCCAAAACAGTAGTTCCCCATGGCTAAAGCGAAATGCCGAAGATGAAGCAGATATGGATAGCTGCTTGGCTGACCACCAAACTGTGTTGTTGCGTCCGGCCCCAATTTCGCTTTTGTTACCGCCCCATCGGCAATCTTCGCCGTCGTAATACTCCCATCCGGCACCGTCAGCGCCTGCACGGCAAAGGGTACACTCCCCAACTGCACCCGCGGCGTCATCTCGTCATCCGTGCCCACAGTAATCCCCAGAAAGAGAGTGCTATTGCCCGTAATCACACTCTGGGCAATCGGCGTCAGGCTGCCCAGCATCACATTGAACAGCCCGTCACTGACCTGCACACCGTTGGGTCCCGTCCATTGTTCGCTCCACAGGACCGCGCCGCCGCTGGACGCGGCGTAGAGACGGAAACTCATATTCAGCGTCTCGGTCAATGGGTTGCCCGCGCTGTCGGCCAGACGGCCCTGATAGGCAACGGTGCCCGTGCTGGCCGCGCTCTCGGCGCGGAAAGGCACGGCCCCCGCGCCCTGCGCCCAAAGCAGAATGGCAATCATCACGAGAGTGAAGAGGACGTTGCCGCGGCTGGGCAGCCAGCGTCGTTGCCAGCCCGTTTTTGGCTCTGCTGGGGGGGCGCTTTCTCGCCTTTCCGCGCGGTCTTCGTCGATTACTTCCATCAATTTTGTGATCAGACTTCTCTGTGTCATAGTATACTCCTCTTGTCTTGTGTGGATTCGTTCACGTTTTGCGCAATTTTCATGGGTACTAATCCTGTCCG
>Ga0335396_10000629_pt1 | contig 48052 bp, 43 predicted proteins | sample FRY02_FD_205743 | JGI IMG/M metagenome (GOLD analysis project Ga0335396, IMG submission 205743) | Freshwater microbial communities from Lake Fryxell liftoff mats and glacier meltwater in Antarctica - FRY-02 (spades assembly) (version 2) | ecosystem: Environmental > Aquatic > Freshwater > Ice >...
CAGGCCTTGAAATACGCAGCCCGAGGCTTCAGGTCTTTCAAGAACTATAGAACTCGCATCCTATTCTTCTGCGGTAGAATCAACCTCAAACCACACCTGCCCTGCCACTAAAATACCGGAAGACCCGAAAAATGAGAACCGATGCGTGCACCTGGCCACACTTGTAGCACCTGCACTGCCACTTGCCTGCGACGCCAAGGGACGAACCCTCGCGCTTGCAGACCGGGCATGGCGTGACGCGATCGGCGCCATTAAACAGTCGCATCCACAGCGGCGCCGGCTCCTCAGATACCCGTCGGTTTAAGTCAAGAATTTCTTCGCGGGTTACCGGCTGGCCTTCACGCAAACAGCGAACAGGAGCCGCCGGTGACTCCTTATTATTGGTTGTCCCGACCGGCCGTGTCATGGCATTGATGCCATTAACCTTTGGATCGCCCGGCAAGGCGTTGCGAATGCCGCGGGCGATATTGTCCCAATGGCGATTGTCGTCGCCGCTGCAAATAATTGGCTGACCCAGCCAAAGCAAGATGTGTAAGCCGTGGCCGGTGTCTCGAACTTCGCCCTTGGTCAGCACTGGATCTCGGTCGAGCCAGACTTTTACATGCTGGTCATAAAAGGCTTGGGAACTGGTGAGCGCTTTGGCCCCCAACACATCTGGATTTAGGATGTTTAAATCCAAATCAATCATAAAGCCTCTGATGCAGGCCACCTGCTCGACTGGCCTGGCTATCTCGTATGCGGGCCCAACCGCTTGACTGTCGAAGAGGGCCTCGCGGCTATCGTCCCAGCCGGCGGCGTTGGTTTCGGCGGGCACGGTTTGCACGGCATTCTCTAACGCCGGCGCGGATAATATTTCTTTTACTACAGAAGGTTGTTTCTTTTTTGGCATAATTAATTCCTAACAAGTTGAGTAAACATATCGACAGTCGAACATGTCAAACCAAATGTAGCGTGCCTTGTTTGTTATGCCACTCTTTTTCTTTGGGCGATCAACGGAACGACTGCTACTTACTGGCAGTTAATGTTTCTGACAAACAGCGACACTGGGCTCGCCAACAACTAGGATGCGGTTGACGCTGTCAATGTTGCCGCGTGCAAGTTTTCAACCGCCTCAAAGTGGCAAAAGGAGTTTCAAATGTTCGTTGATAAAATCGCAGTCGGATCGGTTGTAATAGAGGAAGAGGTTATTGTGATTGCCGCCGCCGGCAATGTGACAAATCAAGCACCATCTGAAAAAAGCGATGGCGATTGTAAGTCGATCCGTGCTGACGGCAGTGGCCCGCGCAGCGATGAATTGCCAAGCCATGAGGTCATCGGCGGTGCGATTGCCAGGCTCGCAGGCGTCTCCCCCCATTCGGTACGCAGGGCTGCGAAGGCCAAGGCCACAGCGTCGCCCGATGAGATCGCCGCTGTCCTAAGTGGTGACAAGACGGTGAAGGAGTTGAGGCCAGAGGTGCTCAAAAAACCAAAAGCTCGGGCCAGGGGCAAGGCACGATCGGTCAAGCCCAAGAAGATAGATCACCCGTTCATCCCGAAGAATGATTTTGAGCATGACGCGTTGGCCGGCTGGGTGCGGTTGATTGAGTCCAAGCTCAGCGTCACAGAGAAGGCCCGGGCCCGCAGAGTGTTCAGGGATATTTTCAAGGCCGAGGAGAAGTCTGAAGGGCAGAATGGAGGTGCTCAATGAGCAGAAGGAAGCGTCCCAGCACTGCCGCATGTTGTCACGGCAATCATGTCAATGCCGAGGGGCATATTTCAGCGGTGGATATTTTGGGCCAGTTGCTTTCCAGCGGCCCCAATCAACTGCGCACATTCCGCGAGCGATTCGAGTGGACGCGGGCCAACATGAAGTCTGTTCGCCGCGCCGCAGAAGCGCACGCCAAGCTGCGGGCTGGGCTGCTGGAGATTATCGCGACTGGGCAGCGGGAGCAGAAGATATGAAGCGCACGCCCGATTTCGTTGCAGCACAGGGCGACCGGGCCGCCAACTTGCCGGGCAGTCACTCAATTTCGACCAGCTTGAACCCCAGACAGGTGGCGACGCTGTGCTCGGAACACCCACGCCGATTTACCGCATTGCCTGGCAAGGAATCTGAAACTTGAATTGTCACGGGGGCGTTGTGCTTGCGTGACCCACATCCAATAGAAGGACTCAATCATAGAAGGACTCAATCCAATGCCTACTTCACCAAATATCAATAATGCAGATGACGATCAAGCGGCCCCGCCGCCCAAACTGATTGGCGTGGTGGCCCTTGCAGAAATGCTAGGCGTTAGCCCGGGGCATGTTCGCCGGTTGGTCGATGCCGGCAAGGCCCCGCCACCATTGCGACTTGGCTCGTGCGTTCGCTGGTCGCGTGCCGTTATTGATGAGTGGGTTGCTGGCGGCTGCCCAAACTGCCGCAAGATGAAAAGTGCCCGATGAGCAAACGGGGGCGACACACTCAGCATCAGCCGATGCCCCCGAGTATTTCTGTATCGAGTACGCTATGCTGACGCGCCCGAATTAACGAAAGGGAATTGATATGGGAAGCGTGTTCAAGCCGTTCGTGACCCGCCCGCTGCCCGAAGGATCGCAGCTCGCTACTCGGGGCGGCAAGTGTTTTGCCGTCTGGACTGACGCCGCCGGCAAGAAACGCCAAGCCCCGGCGACGGCTGGCGATCCGCCCCGTATTCAAGTGCGGGCCAGCACCTACTCAGCACAGTTCCGGAATGGCGATGGCGTCGTGCGTCGCGTGGCGACCGGGTGCAAGTCGGCCGACGCTGCCCGGGCCGTTCTCGCCGATCTTGAGCGTCGCGTTGAGCAAGTGAAGTCGGGCATCGTCACCCAAGCCGAGGTGAACGTCGCCGATCACGCCGACACGCCCGTCGCCGAGCATGTTGCCGCCTACGTTGCCGCACTGGCCCGCAAGCGGGGCAAGGGGGCTCGCCGCATGGTGTCGCCGGTTCACGTCGCTAACGTCAGACACAACTTGCGGCTCGTCATCGAAGAGTGCGACTTCAAGCGGCTTCGTGACTTAAAACGCGACGCCGTTGAACGGTGGGTGTACCGCCTGCTCGAACTGCCCGACGCCGGCACAGTTGACGATTCCGGCAGCGTAATAACGAACTGCCGACCGGCTGCACGCACTGTGAATGCCAAGCTCGCTTCGCTTTCAGCTTTGGGGAACTGGCTCGTTGAGTCGGGCCGTCTGACGGTAAACCCGTTCACCCGGTTGCGAAAGCTGAACGAGGCCGACGATGTGCGGCGCCAGCGTCGATCGCTGACGGCCAACGAAATCATTCGGCTGCTCACTGTGGCCCAACTACGGCCGGTCGCCGAGTACGGCCGGCCAACGGTGCATCTTGTCGCCGCCGCCGGCCCCGCGAAGTCTCGGGCGACGTGGACGAGAGAAGAATTGACGTTCGAGACAATCGTTGCCGCCGCCGATCGGGGGCGTTCCTGTCTGCGGGCCGATGTGGCCGAGCGGCTCGAATGGTCCGGCCGAGAACGGGCGTTGCTCTATGCCGTGCTTGTTACGACAGGGCTGCGAAAGGGTGAACTCGCGGCACTCAGCGTCGGCGATGTGCAGCTTGACGGCGAACTGCCCGTGATCATGCTGCGGGGTGCCGATGCCAAAAACGGCCAGCGAGCGACGCTGCCTCTACAGGCCGACGTTGCTGCCCAGCTCGGGGCTTGGATCGACGAGAAAACTCAAGCGGTGTGCAGGCAGCGTGTCGGCGTTGCCGGTGTCATGAGGCCCCAGGCCGACATGCCACTCTTCAATGTGCCGACGGGACTGATTCGGATTCTCGACCGCGACTTGCGTGCAGCCGGCATCCCCAAACGTGACGACCGGGGCTTCACCATCGACGTACATGCCATGCGTGGCACGTTCGGCTCAATGCTTGCCGCCGCTGGCGTATCGCCAGTTGTGCTGAAAGAACTCATGAGGCACAAGCGAATCGAAACGACGCTCAAGCACTATGTCGATCCCCGACTGCTTGATGTGGCCGCCGCCGTCGCCAAACTGCCAGCCTTGTCGCTCCGTTCGACCTTGAAAACAGCAGGTGCAATGGGTGCCGAAGCAGCTATCGCCGTTACACTAGCTGTTACACTAACTCTAGGCCGCGACAGTCAAAACATGACCATTGCTGACCAAATCGGCCAACGCAGCGAAGGCGACGACACGACGGAAAAGTCGAATAAACGCCTAGCTAGTCGCGTTTTTTCGGCAAAAAGTAAAAGCGGGCGAAGGGACTCGAACCCTCGACATCCAGCTTGGGAAGCTAGCGCTCTACCAACTGAGCTACGCCCGCACCGCTACTTTTTGCCATCGTAGCGGATTGGCTCCCACAAAGCCAATGCCCCCTCGCCTTTTTATGGTGACAGCTACCACTATAAATCTGTAGGATGCTGGAGACTAAGATTTGGTGGACGGTATCGGATTCTGTTCCGTTTTTCTTATTCTGGTTCTATTTTGGAGGGTTTGTTGTGCCAGTTGCCAAGCCAGGGTTTTTGTCGTCATCAGCCAAGGCCACGCTGACAATAGCCTTGGCCGTTGTAGTGCTGGGGTTTGGCAGCGTGCCGTGGTTTTTTTCTGACCCGTCGAGAGTCTCTCGCGTGGTGGCCCAGGCTCTGCCAGAATTGCAGGCGGATGTGACATTTCAAAGCGTGAAGCTCGGTTGGCTCGGGCCGATCGTGCTGGACGATGTGCGAGTCGTTCCCCGCACGGGCGGCAAGGATCCATTGGGTCCAGCCAATCCGATCAATCCAATCACAATCAAACGCATCGAATGCAGCCACGGCTTGGCGGCCATGCTGTTGTCGCTGGGCGATTTGGGCCGGCTGCGGATCGAAGGACTGCAAGCAGATGTTGTCTTTGACGCCAACCGCGAATCAAACATGAAGGACTTGTTTCGGACAGTCGCCGCAGACTCAAGCCAGAAAAATTCTGAAACGGTGACCGCCGGGCAAACCCCAAAGCGTAGTTCTCTGCGATTGAAACTAGAAGTCGATGACGCCCGCGTGAGGGTCTCAGGACCATGGTCGGCAGAGGCGTGGGTCAGCGATCCAATTGATGTGCGAGCCGCACTCGGGCCGTCAGCCAGTGGGGACTCTAGCGAGTGGTCGATTGAACCGGCGCAATTGCTCAAGGAAGCCCAACTCGAGCCGAGTGTGGCGCAGGGCGTGCTGGCTTACATCGCACCGGTGATGGCCGACGCCACTCGAACCGGCGGCCGCTTCTCCTTGCGACTCGATGGTGCCACGCTGCCGGTCGGTCAGCCAGCAGCCGGAACGCTTTCCGGGATGCTGGTGATGCATGAAGTCGATCTGGGGCCGGGGCCAATGGTGAAAAATATTTTGGCCGCACTGCCCGGCTCGCTGAGCCTGCCACAGTCAATTCGGATTGCCGACGAGTCGACTGTAGAGTTTCGATTGGCCGAGCGACGCATCTGGCACAAGGGTCTTGAGTTTGGTCTGCCACTCGCGAAACAGGGGCAGCGTCTGGACGTGCATTCGAGCGGTTCGGTGGGCCTCGATGACCGATCGATCGATCTGAAACTATCACTGCCAATTCCGGCCGACATGCCGCAGGACAGACCGCTGCTGGCTTCGCTGGCCGGCAAAACATTTACGATTGTCATCGGCGGCGTGCTGGGCGATCCCAAGGTAAACCTGGACGGCACGCTCCAAGCCACCGCCGGCGAAGTCATAGCCGATCTTGTGGGTCGGCTGCGTGACCCCAATCGCCATTCGCCCGCACCGGCTGATCGATCTGCCGCCAGCGACGATGTCAGCAGTGATGCCGGTCTCGATCCTGACGCCGATCACAGCGACAACAACTCCACGCTCACAGCCGCCGCTGAAAAATCGACCACTGATTCGGTGATTGATCTGGTGGGTGGGGTGCTCGATGAAGTGGTCAAGCGGCGTGCGGAGCGAAAGGCTGCGGAGGCCGCCAATCCATCGCAGACACCGCCACCTCGTCGGGGGCGTTTGCTCAGACGGCTGGCTCCAGACCCGAATGCGTCGCCAGTGGATGCGCCAGCCCAGCCGTAGGACGGCAATACGTTGCTGAAACGAGCCTGAAAAGTGGCTCCTCATCCTAGAAGACGGCGATTGTCCTAAAAGATTACTCTTGTCCTCAAAGATTACTCTTGTCCTAAAAGATTACTCTTGTCCTCAAGCCCGCTTTGGATCGATGCTCTGGCGACATTCCACTTGGAATCTGCCATGCCAGCCCCGCCCATCCCCCGATCGATTGTCATCGTCAAGCTTTCCGCTATCGGCGACGTGTTGCACGGCGTACCGACGGCGGTGGCTTTGAAACGAGCGTTTCCAACTGCGCAGATTGGCTGGGTGGTCGAGGGCCGCTCCGCAGAACTGCTCGCGGGCCATCCCGCTGTCGATCACCTCTTTCGACTGCCACGCGGTTGGCTTAAATCGTTTTCAGCCGTGCGGACACTGCGCCGGCACTTGCTCGACTTTTGTCCCGATGTCGCCATCGATCTGCAAGGGCTTTTCAAAAGTGCCGTTCCCACATGGCTCTCTGGGGCACCTATGCGAATCGGCCACTCGCCACCGGAATCACGGGAACACGCCTGGTGGGCCTACACGCACCAAGTAAAAACCCAAGCCACTCATGTCGTGGATCGTAATTGTCAACTCTTAACGCCGCTGGATGTGCCCGTGTCGGCAGCGTCATTCGATATGCCGCGTTGGCCCGTGAGTCGCGATAGAGTGCAAGACTGGCTTTCGTCTCTACGGTTGCCATCGGCGCCTGTGATTCTCAATCCTGGCGCCGGCTGGACCTCAAAGATCTGGCCCCTCGAGCGATTTGCGGAGGTGGCCTGCGCCATCTACCGTCGGCACGGCAGACATTGCGTTGTCGTCTGGGGTGGCGATCGAGAACGAAAGATAGCTGAGCAGATCACTGCTTTGGCAAATAGCGATTTGGCTGGTGCCGTCAGCATGGCGCCGCAGACGAGTTTGCAGGACCTCGGCGAGCTCTGCCGATTGGCACGGCTCTTTATCTCCAGCGACACCGGGCCGCTGCACCTCGCAGCCAGCGTCGGCACGCCCTGCGTCGGCCTGTTTGGGCCAATGCCAGCCGATCGCAACGGTCCCTATGCTGGAACTCTCAGTGCCACGATGCACCGCATCGTCCAACCGCCTGCCGCGTTACGGCCGGCTTGGAAAGATCGCAAGACAGACACACGTGCCATGGCTGCAATCGAGGCCGAATGGGTTGTCACTGCGGCCGCCGATATTCTCTCGCGGCCTGAGGCGGCCTGATTTCTGCACTGCCCGTTGGTTGCCGCGGGCTGAAACAGCCAGAGCCAACGGACCGCCAACAGTCGTTCGCCCCCGCTATACTTTCCACGAGAGGCAAACCTTTCGAACCTTTAAAACCGATGGCCCCCATGCTGCGTCCTAGCGCGAACCCATTTTACTTTATCGTCGGCCTGGGTGGATTTTTGTTCACAATAACCGCCAGTAGCTATTGCCTGTTTGTGCTCCGCGGAGTGCGCAGCGAAAGCGCGTCTACTGCTGCGCCGCATGCCCTTGAACTCATCATGGATCGCTACGGCACATCCTTGCTGACAGGTCAGATCATCGTGCTGGCGCTGGCCACAGTGGGGGCCGTGGCAGTGGACCACTTCAATGGCGAGCGAATTCGCCGCGAACGAGCCAACGCAACACAGCAGGCCGCTGGAGCCAATCCTAAAACCTCGCAGGATCCCTCCTTGAAAGCAGAACAGCGGTGAGCGTCTCTGCGGAACTACAAATTGAACTTCTGCGGAAGCAGATTCGGCACCACGACCGGCAATACTATGTCGAAGCCCGGCCGGAAATCACCGACCGCGACTACGATTTGCTCCTGACGCGACTGCGACGCCTCGAAGAGCAGCATCCCGAGAGGATCACTCCCGACAGTCCGACACAGCGAGTTGGCGGAGAACCGGTTGGCGAGCTTGTGTTGGTGCGTCATCGCCTGCCGATGCTCTCGATCGACAATACCTACAGCGCTGCCGAACTGGCCGTCTGGGGCCAACGCGTCGAAAAACTCCTGCCAGAGGAGTCGATTGAGTGGGTGCTGGAATTAAAAATTGACGGCGTGGCGCTCTCGCTCACGTATCAAGACGGCCATCTGGTGCTTGGCTCAACGCGTGGCAATGGACTCGTGGGCGACGACATCACGCACAACATTCGCACGATTCCGGCCGTGCCGTTAGTCCTGGCAATCGATTCGCCGCCAAAGTCGATTGAGGTTCGCGGTGAGGTCTATATGACCAATTCCGATTTGGTCGCGCTCAACGAACAACAGGCAAAGCAGGGGCTGGCCCCATTTGCCAACACGCGCAATGTCGCCGCCGGGAGCATTCGCCTACTCGACCCACGGCAATGCGCCGAGCGACCGCTGCGGTTTTTTTGCCACGGGGTCGGCGACTCGACCGGCCTCGGTCTGCGTTCGCAGTCGTCCCTGCTGGCGTGGGCGGAGCAGGCCGGCCTGCCCATCGCGCCTTGCACCCAATCCTTTTCCTCGCTCGATGCTCTGATTGCGCGAGGCGGCGAATTGATCGAAGAACTTCACGCACTCGATTTTGAAGTGGATGGATTTGTCATCAAGGTCGATCGATTTGAACAGCAGCAGGCGCTGGGATTCACGGCCAAAAGCCCCCGCTGGGCCATCGCCTGGAAGTTTGAGAAGTTTGAGGCAACGACAAAACTCGTGAGGATTCGTGTGCAGGTGGGCCGCGGCGGCACGGTGACGCCGGTGGCTGATCTGGAGCCTGTGAAATTGGCCGGCACGATTGTCAGGCGGGCGAGTCTCCACAATGCTGTTGAGGTGGCCAGAAAAGATGTCCGAGAGGGCGATGTGCTGGTGGTTGAAAAGGCTGGCAAAGTGATTCCACATGTCGTGCGTGTGGAAAAGCATCTGCGTACCGAGTCGCTTGAGCCATGGTCGCCGCCCCTCGTCTGCCCGGAGTGCAACACAACGCTCGTGCGCGACCCAAAGGGCGTATTTATCCGTTGCCCAAACGATGATTGTCCGGCACGGTGCCGCGAGCGACTCAAATTCTTTGCCTCTCGCGGGGCGATGGATATTGATGGGCTGGGCGACACACTCGTCGAGCAACTCGTGGCCACTGGACTTGTGCGCGATTACTCCGATCTCTACTCGCTTACGCTCGAGAGCCTTGCGCCTCTTGAGCGGATGGGAAAACAATCGGCGCAAAGCCTGCTGATATCCATCGACAAAAGCCGGCCACGGGGGCTGACTCGCGTGCTCAACGCGATAGGCATTCGGCACGTGGGGTCGAGAGTTGCCACGCTTCTATGCGAGCGTTTTCCTTCAATCGATTCCTTGCGTGCTGCGACGCAAGAGGATCTGGCTGCCGTGCTTGAGATCGGCCCGGTGATCGCTGCGGGCGTGCACGAATGGTTGGAAAGTGCGTATGGCCAGCGAGTTATCGAGGGGCTGCGCAAGGCCGGCGTCAGCCTTCTGGCGATTGAGTCGCAGCGAGTCCTCGGCAACGCACTGCTCGGTCGCACGGTGGTAGTGACCGGCACACTCGTCGGCTTTTCGCGACCGGGGGCGGAGGAGGCGATCCGCAGGGCTGGCGGCCGCGCGTCGTCGAGCGTGTCCAAGAAAACAGACTATCTTGTGGCTGGTGCCGAGGCTGGCAGCAAACTCGCCAGCGCCCAAAAACTTGGCGTGGCTGTGATCAATGAAGAGCAATTTCGGGCTCTTGTAAGTGGCGATACGCCTGGAGGCACGGGCCCAGAATAATTGCGTCGTCGTGCATCAGAGCCCAGGGGAAATAGCGGGGCGGCGACTCATGCAGAGGCCGAGCGGGATGAACATGAGGGAACGGCAAAGATCGCCATCGTCAGGCCCCAGAGGGGTTCGCCAGCCAGAATGCCGATCAACGGCCATGCCAACAGGCCGGCTTTTGCAACGATCGGTCGCAGCGGGGTGATCCAGAGGCCGATGGCAAACAGAATCTCAAAAAGAGTGATCGAGTGAGTGAGTGCATTCATCAGATAGTCAGACTGTGCCAGTGCACCCCGCACATCCATGAGCGGCGATTCACTGCGCACAGCCAGCCACCACGCCGCCGAGCCATCCCACCAGACATCTCCCTTGAGCTGAGCCAGTAACATCGCACCGCTGATCACACTGGCATGCACTTGAAGGAGCCCCAACGCGATCGTGGCCCGCCATGACGGCATCACGATTGGTTGGCCGCCACGCAGCGACAGCCAGCGGTCGATCGAGAAATAGTGGCCGGCAGGCCCGATTGCCAAACACCACAGCAGCACGGCCAAGCAGTCGTCGGCCGGCCCGGCCAGCATCGGTGCAGCCAGCATCAGCGAGGCCCAGAAAATCGCGGCAAGCAGAGCCACAAGCGATGTGCAAAGCCCGCACAGCAGCAGTAAAAAACACGCGCCGGTGATGCCAAAGAGAACCCACACCGCGACCGCAGAGCGAGCGAAGTCAAACAGTGAGAAGCCTCCGTTCAATCGCCACTGCACGACCATTTCAGTCGGCAAGACGCCCTCTGGTCCCAGCCACGCTTGCAGGTCGGCGAGATAACTCCACCACAAAAGCAGGGCCACGCTGGCTGAAAGCACGCGCACCATCGCCAGCGGTCGGCTGTCGGCAGGCGTAAACCAAAACTGCATCCATGATGCGCCTATGCCGGCAGATCGCGGGAGTTGTGTCGCTTGGAGGGCGAGGTGATTGTTCATCATTTGTCTCCAACCGGCTGGAGCAGTGGGGCGACAGCTCCGGCCGCCTCTGACTTGATGAGTTGGACCTTCGCCTCCTTTCCGCCCACACGGCGGACGCGGGCTGCGTAGACTTGCGCAAGTTCCAATGATGAAGAAGCGGCAGTCTGCGGCCGCTCGGGCAGGGGTCGCCGCAGCACTCGAAGCGAAACATCTGTGGTGCCGAGGTCGTCAAACAGGCCAGCTCCAATCGAGGTCGGTAGCAGGCTCTCGCGATCGGAATCGTCAGCAGTCATGGCGATCGCTCTGGCCAACCGCCGCCAACGGGCTTTTCGCTCGCCAGTCATCGCACCCGGCAAACGAATTTCCTGCGGTCTGGTACCGGATGCATTTGTGGCTTCTGGGGGGAAGTTTTTTCCGACCCGGCTGCCGAGTGTGGGACGCACTTCAATGATGTGGTCGGCATCTTCGGGCTGCCCGTAGGTGAGGCGATAGTCAAAACCCAGATCGAGCCACATCGGCACCATCCACGGCGAAAAAAGTCTGCCTTTAATCGTACGCAAGAGGGCTGAAGAGCCGCTGCCAGAATTACTCATCACGGTGAGCACGAGGCCGACGAGATAGATGGCAAGCGCCGCAGTGATCACCGCGCGAACCAATTCCGAGGGTCGCCCCTGAGGGTCAGGCGAAACAGTGGCTAAAACAGGAGCGACTCCGGGCGTTGCTGGAGGAGTGGAAAAAATTGCCACGGTGGTTGCCAACGGGAGTGAGTGAGCGGAGGAAAGAATGGAAAAACACTAGTCTGCTCCTCGGCCGCCGGAATCTCCAGAGCGATTTTCAACCGACTTTTTTGTTGGTATGGCTGAGATGCGTTGACACATTCACGGCTTGGCGATAGGTTCCAAGGCTGACAATTCACACCGCAGAAGCGCCTTGGGCACGATAAAGGGCACGATAAAAACTCAAAGTGCGGGGGATTAGCTCAATTGGGAGAGCGTCTGGCTGGCAGCCAGAAGGTCAGGGGTTCAAATCCCCTATCCTCCATTTTTCGATTGTCTGCCGGGGCCCTGCGGGTGTGAATGTCATTTTCTGGGGCCGAAATTTGATGCTCAACCCCTCGATTCAATGACCGGGAACCATGCTGTGCCTGTTTCTGGCGCTCAAGCATTGGCGTGGCGAAACGGCGAGTTTATTGCGGCAGAGGCTCTCTGCCTGCCTGTTGGAGACGCGGGGTTTGTCTTGGGGGCGACGGTCACCGAACAACTCCGCACATTTCGAGGCCAGCTTTTTCTGTGCCAGCAGCATGCCGATCGGCTACAGCGTTCGCTGGCCGTTGTGGGCATTCAGCCAGTCCAACGACTCGACGACATTTTGACTGCTGCCGCAGAGCTGGCTGCGCATAACTATGCCCTTCAGGCCAATCATGCCAGCACCCCACAGCTCGTTGGGGATCTGGGGCTGGTGATTTTTATCACGCCTGGCAATCAGCCCTCACAACACGAAGGCCGCACCAGTCCGCCGCTTGTGGCTATCCACACATTCCCACTGGCGTTTGCACTCTGGGCAGAGGCCTACCGCGTGGGGGTATCGCTGCGCTGCGTGGCAGTGCAGCAGGTGCCCGAGGCCTGCTGGCCTGTGCAAGCCAAAGTGCGGAGCCGCCTGCACTATTTTTTAGCCGATCGCGAAGCGGATGCCGTCGAACGCGGTTCCCGCGCCGTGCTCTGTCACGGCGACGGCCGCGTCAGCGAAACTTCGACAGCTAATATTGCTATCGTGCAGGATGGCGTGATCAGCACTCCACCCCCCTCTGACGCTTTGCGGGGCGTGAGCCTGCTCTACCTGCGGCAGTTGGCCGAATCGTTGGGCATCCTCTGGCAAGAGCGATCTCTTCAGAAGAAAGACGTGACCAAGGCCGACGAAATCCTGCTCACAAGCACGCCCAACTGCCTGCTGGCGGCGACCCGTTACGACGGTCAATCGATCGGAACTGGCCATCCAGGCCCAGTGCAAAAGCAGTTGCTCGCCGCCTGGAGCCAGAGCGTCGGGGTTGACATCGTCGCCCAGGCCATCGCCTGCACGAGACCAGCCTCATTCTGGAGCTAAGCAGCGCCGCAGCGTAAGCCGAGGGAATCCGGGGCCTGCGGGTCTACGAAAGGCCCGCTGCCGGAAAACGTGATCCTTTGTTGAAGAGGGGCAAAAACGAAGAAGAGGCTCTCACATGGCTGAAAGACGAGGTTTGCAGGGTGCCGCAGGGGGGGCAAAACCGTCCCGGCTGGGCCCTCCTGATCAATGGACCGCAAAACTTCAGTTGCTTTAGGATTTCCCTGCGGATAATCCTCTACGGAATTTGGCGACTGGAGCCTTCGGCCATCACTGCCTTTTTCCGGTCTGGGTAGGTCTTGGGCATCCGAACATTCTCGGGGGGGCACGCACGCCCCCCCACAATCTGCCGGTGCGACGGTTCGCGTTTGAATGAAAGTTGTTGAACGGTGTTCCGTGATTGAGAAGAGACGCGCGTCTCTCCTCAGGTTCGGTCTGCCTTTTGCTCAAAGCAAAAGACAACAAGTCTTTTACGGAGGCTCTTTAGGCATGCTCTTTTTGCTCAGGCAGCGGTCGCTGCCGAAGCACTGTCCATGGATTTTGGTAAAAATCCGATTCTTCAGTCGATAACGCTGTATCTCTTTTTTGTCGGCACCGTGGCGATGGGGGCCGGAGCACTCTACTTCTTCCTGCTACGCAATAATGTAGAACCGACCTATCGCAGCACGATGGTTGTGGCAGGGTTAGTGTGCGCGATTGCGTGTTTTCATTACTTCAAGATGACACATGTCTATCAGGAGTCGGGCGGCCGGGAATTTCCCACTGCATTGCGTTACATCGACTGGTTGTTTACGACGCCACTACTGCTCGTAAAATTTCCCTTGCTGTTACGCATGGGTGACCGGGGCACAAAGTGTTTTATTCAACTTGTGGTGCTGGACGTGGCCATGATCGTCACTGCCTTCATCGCCGAAACCTCGCCAGTGAATTCAGAGCGTTGGTGGACGTTCTTCCTAGTAACATGCGTCTGCGAAGCCCTGATCGTGGGCGTGCTGGGCCCGGCGATTGCCGAGGCATCGGCTCCACTGGCGAAGTCACTCGAGACGATGCGGCTATTTATTTTGATTGGCTGGGCGGTGTATCCGATCGGATTCCTGATGGCCCGATCGGGCAACGGCGAGCTGCGAGAGATCGTTTACAACATCTCTGACGTGATCAATAAGGTTGGTTTTGGTCTGGTCGCCTACCATGGCATTCAGGCCATGAGCCATTCTCATGAATCCGGCCATCGGGGCTGATCCCACGGTTTAGAGTGCATGGCAAACCCGTTGCGCTGGACTTTCCGGCGCGACGGGCTCCATGGCCCCTGATGAGTTGCTGCCTTGAACGGGAAACACGCTTGTGTGCGGCAAGAACTTTTTGAGAATCGAGCCTTTCGCCTTGGGCCGCTCGCCTACCTGCTCGCAGCGGCACTAGCGTCTGTTGTTTTTGGCAGCCACTGGTCGAGCGCTGTTGCGCCTGCACCGTGGATTCTTTCGTTGCTCGTGGTCGGCCTGCCGCATGGCGCTGCCGACTTGGCTGTGGCCAATCGCCTCTGCCACGGGTCTGCGGTGCATTGGCTTTTTGTCAGCTATTTCGCTGGCATGGCAATTGTGTTTGGGCTGTTGATGCTCGTGCCGCTGCCTGTGATTGCAATCTTTACAGTCTTGAGCATCTGGCACTTTGGCCTTTCGCACGCCGACGGCCAATCGCCGCCAATTTTTCTCGACTCGCATGGCATTCATCGCTGGCCGCAAGTGGCTGCAGCGCTGGCTCGCGGCGGCAGCGTGCTGGGGGTACCGATGGTGGCGTGACCCAACGAAACAGCAGCGGTGGTGGAGCAGTTGCTGAGGTTGATTGGCAATGGCAGTATTGCTCCGGCGTGGAGTGGTGCCTTTTCTTCTGCCACCGTTGGTCTTGCCGGCGTGTGCGTGCTGTCGATCTCGGCAGCGGCCTTTGCCGCTGAGGCATTGGCTGCCCAACAGACTCCCGGTGGCTTGGGACGATCGTTCGACACGCTGGTCGATCTTGTCGTGATTGGATTGCTTGGCGTAACAGCAGACCCGCTGTTTTCAGTCGGCCTTTATTTTCTCCTCTGGCATGCATGGCGTCACATGCGTCTACTCGGGCCGGTCGTGGCAGATGTGCAGCCAGACACGACAGCCACGCTTGGCAGATCGCTGGTTCGGATTCATACGGCGGCTTTACCGCTGCTTTTGCCCACATGGGGGGCGCTTTTTGCCAACTGGTGGTTTCTCTCCGAGAGTCATTCATGGCGTGATCTGGCACTTTTGTCGTTGGTTGTGTATTTGGTTGTCACCCCGTCGCACGATGTGTTGATTGATGTTTTGCGGGCCCGTACCAGAGCCACCCAATCCTCCACGCCCCGCCGGTCCGCTGAGATTCCACAGTCATGCGTCGCACAATCCACATGCTGCTCTTCCTGACAGCGGTCGCCATCGCCGTGCCGCTGCTGCCGTTTCTTTTTTTTGGTGCCCGGCTGGATCAGGAAGTTGTGAGATGGCTGGAGCCAGCACCGCCCGCGGGCGTGCTGGCGGCGATCGAAGTCGTCGTTCTGGCGGTCGATGTGCTGTTACCTGTGCCCTCCAGCGTGGTTGCCACTCTGGGCGGTGCGCAGTTGGGAATGGTCATTGGCACAGCCTGTGCTTGGCTAGGCCTGATGGCAGGGTCACTGTGCGGATGGTGGATCGGCTGGATGGCGGGAGCTCGGGCGATCGCGCGACTTGATTCCGCCGAGCGTGAAATGCTCGATCGACAGAGGCGTCGCCTAGGTCCGCTCTTGATTGTGCTGACGCGACCGCTGCCCTTGCTGGCCGAGGCGACGGCAATTTTTTCTGGCGCGGCGGGTGTTGCTCTGAGCGATTTCTGTCTTGCCTCGGCCAGTGGCAATCTGGCGATTGCCTTTGTCTGGAGCTTGATTGGGTCGCTGGGCCACAAGCACGATTCACTTGAGTGGGCGCTGATCTGGTCGCTGGTGGTTCCCGTTGCCCTCACATGGCTTATACTTTGCGTCCGCTGGCAATCGCTGCGCAAAAACATTTGATAGGAGTTTCTTCAGAGCATGCCTGCACCCCATTCGCACAACTCGACTGAATGTAAGCCACCCATCGCAGGCCCGAAAGAAGCGGGCCAAGAAGGTCGAGACACAGCAGCAGGCCCAGAGGCCGAATCGCTTGAATCGGCAAAGCGACGAGGACTTTTGCGACGGCTTTACAGATGGGTGCTGTCGTGGGCCGACTCGCCGCACGGCCTGACGGCACTGGCCTTACTCTCGTTTGCCGAAAGCTCTTTTTTTCCAATTCCGCCCGATGTGCTGCAGATTGCCCTCTCGGTGGCCAAGCCCCGCCGCAGTTTTCGCTACGCTTTTGTGTCGGCTGTGGCGAGTGTTTTGGGGGGGATCGCCGGATGGGCCATTGGCTGGGGCCTCTGGCACTTGGTGGACGACTGGTTCTTTCAATTCGTGCCGGGCTTCTCGCACGAAAAATTTTCCTATGTGGAGTCGCTCTATAAAGACAACGCGTTCTTCGCGATCTTCCTGGCGGCCTTTACGCCGATCCCCTACAAGATATTTACAATCGCTGCGGGGGTCTTTGCCGTGCCGCTCTCCACGCTTGTGTTCGCATCAGCGCTTGGTCGCAGCGGCCGATTCTTTCTGGTCGCCAGCGTGATGTGGGTGTGTGGTGCTCACGCCAAGGAGTTTCTCGAACGCTATCTGGAAGTCGTGACAATTGCCTTGGCCGCTTTGGTGATAGCCGGTTTTCTCGCCCTCCGCTGGCTCGCTGTCTAAGGCTTTTTGGCCTGTTGGTCTGCTTTCGTCATCCTGCTTGCACGGCCTGGTCGAAGACGGTTTCAAACTGACTGCGAGTCTGGCTGGTCAACGATTGCACATCGTCGACCAAGCGGTCGGGATTGTCGTAGCCCAAAAGATGCGCAAGGGATCGCTGCTCCTCTGGAAGCGTGGGGAAATCGTGACGGGCAACCGCGTCGAGCAATCGCAGTCGGCCTTCGATGGCCCGCAGGCTGCGATAGGCATGGCCAAAAAAATTAAACTGCTGATCGGATATGTGGCCGGCGTTGTGGAGAGCAATCAGCCCAGCCAATGTTTCCGGCGTTCGCAGGGCAGGCTCCTTGCCGCCATGCACAAGCTGCAACATCTGCACCACAAACTCGATGTCGACGACGCCGCCGGGGCCGCGTTTGAGATTGGTTTTTCCAGCTCCCGCCTCCATGCGATAACGCATCCGTCGGATGGCCTCTATCTCGGCAGTCGTCCACGCTCGATCAAATGTCGCAGCCGCGACAATCTCTATCGCCCGCGTTGCAGCGGCAGGCGAGCCGATCACCACACGGGCCTTCATCAGAGCCTGCCGCTCCCAGACAGCGGCCGGGCCATCGGGGGAAAAGTAGCGGGCAAACTCATCCAGCGATACCGCAGCAGCTCCGCTGCGACCGCTTGGCCGCAGCCGAGAATCCAATTCATAGAGCCTGCCCTGCGAACCAGAGGCGTTGAAAACTTTAAGCGTGCGCTGGGCTAGCTCACTAAAGAAGTGGGCGTTTGTCGTCCCCTCGGTGGATCGCCGCGTGCGGCGGGTAGGAAACGAAATGCCCTCGCTGTCGTAAAGAAAAACAACATCGATATCGCTGGCGTAATTCATCTCCCTACCACCAAATTTTCCCATCGCAAGCACCACTGGCCCAGCCTTGATGCCGACAGATGCACCCGTGCCCGACATGGGTTCGCCGAGACGGTCGACCAACCTTGCCATTTCATACGACACGACAACATTTAAAATAGCTTCGGCAATGGCTGAGAGCGTTGCCGAGATGGCCACAACTTTGGCTGGCGCTTGGTGGCTGTCGAGAACATCGTGCACTCCGACGCGCAAGTGCTGGGCGGACTTGAAGGCGTGCAGCATTGGGCTGATGTCTGCGGCCCCCTGACAGACGAGGTCGAGGCTGGCAGAGAGGGCGGCCACGCTGGGCAACTGTTGCACGAGCAAACTATCGAGCAATTCGTCGATCATGCCGGGATGGCGCACCAGAAGGTTGGCTAGAAACGGACTCGACGAGCAGATTCGCACCATCAAGTCGAGCGATGGCGGGTGAAAACTAAACAGTTCCCAAAGCAGTCCCTTGCCACCGAGCGAATCGCTGACAACACCGAGTTTGACAAGCGTGGCATCTGGATCGGGGGTCTTGGCGATTGCCGAAAGCAACCGCGGGGCAATCGCCGCGAGGAAGTGTCGACAGCGACGCGTGGACAGAAATCGCACCTTCTCAACTCCCAGCGATGCAAGCGCCCGGCCTGCAGCCGGGATGTCGTGGAAGTTGTGTCGTCCAAGCACCTCTTGCACAAACGCTTCTGAAGGTTGGGGATCGAGAATCAGATCGACCTCTGGAGCGGGATCGGTGTCGTTGGGGAAAGCATCGTGCAGGAGGTGGTCAAGAATCCGTCGATTGAGCGCGCTCGCCTCGGCAAGATCTCGGGAAAATGCAGCAATCGCCGCTGTGCCTCGGCCATAGCCACTGCGAACGGCCAGCCTGCCGAGTTCCTCTGCCGAGTCTGGCAGGCAGTGGGTCTGGCGGTCGTAGAGAATCTGCAGACGGTGTTCCACCATGCGCAAAAGTGAGTAATTGCGTTCCAGAATCTCGCGTTCCTGATCGGTCAGCCCGCCCGTCTCTGTGAGTCGTCGAATTGCCTCCAGCGTGTTGCCTGTGCGCACTCGCGGTGTGTCGCCACCGTTGAGCAGTTGTAAAAACTGAATCGTAAATTCAATGTCGCGGATCCCGCCCCGACCAGTCTTGAGGTCGCAGGCATCAACACCTTGATGGATGGCCCGCTGCTCAATCCGTCGCTTCAGAGCCTTGATGCCGCTGATGTCGGCTCGCGTCAGCCAACGCCGATAAATCCACGGTTCCATCTCGACTAGCAGTTGCTGGCCGAGGAGGCGGTCGCCAGCCACGCAGCGGGCCTTGACCCACGCCTGTCGTTCCCAGGTGCGGCCTAACTGGTCGTAGTAGTGCAGCGTTGACTCAAGCGACATGACCGCCGGGCCGCTTGCCCCTTGCGGTCGCAGACGCAAGTCGACGCGATGGGCAATGCCCAGATCGGTCGGTTCGCTGACGAGTCGCACCGTCTCTTGCACGACCCGTTCGAAAAATTCCTGATTGCTGCAAGGCTTTGGGCCATCAACTTTTCCATCGCACGAGTAGACAAACACGAGGTCGATGTCGCTAGAATAATTCAGCTCCTCGCCCCCCAGTTTGCCCAGGGCCAGCACGGCCAGAGTCGCCCTCACTCCAGCGGAGTCGCGGGGAATGCCCCGCTGTGTTTCCAAGCGTTTGACTGCCATTTGCGTGGCCGTCTCGACAATGCAGTCGGCCAGATGCGAAATCTGGCCGACGACAATCTCCAGCCGTTGGCCCGCGACAATGTCGCCATAGGCAATTCGGAGTGTCTGCCGTCGTTTCAGCCGCCGCAGGGTCCGCATCACGCTCTCAGAGTCGGCATGGAACGACGCCTCAGCCGAGATCATCGCGGCCAGACTCTCCAGCTTTTCCGGTCGCCCTTGGCCCACTCGCACCTGTTCCCAGGCTTCTGGATCGCTGATGACGATCTCCGCGAGATACGGACTGGCAGAAAAAATTCTCAGCAGAGTTTCGAGGGCCTGAGGATCGCGTTGAAAAAGCGTGCCGGTTGAAAGCGGACTGCGGACCGCACAGATCAGCCGATCAAGCGACACAAGCACGCGATCGGGATCGCTCACATCGGGCAAGAGTCGCGTGAGTTGGCCGCAAAGAAATGCCAGAAGATCGAGCGTCAGTCCATGAGCAGAAAGCCCAACCAGCGTTCGGTGGGCTGCCTGCGGGTCGAGCAGTCCAGCCAATCGACCCCACTTCTCTGCGGCCGCCGGATCATCGAGCAACTGTTCCATGTCGCTTGTTGACAACTCGCTGCCGGTCTGGGCGCTTGCGTGTGTCTTGCCAGAGGGATCTGGAGTGCGACTGGGTTTTGGCGACACCTCACACCCCCGCGGCGCTAGGAGATGAACCCGCTGGCGACCGCAAGCCTATCGGCAGGGCTTTTTCAGGGAGTGAAATCTGATAGAGACTCGGGGCAAAACTGAGATCCGCCGGATGTTTTTCCAGCGGGACGGCTTGGGCGAGTCCATCGGCCACAGTGCCGATCAGCGACCAAGCGGCAGTGGCAGTGATCTCTATCTCAACGATTCGGCCGATCAGTCGCAGAGGCGCGTGGAAGACAACGATCCGATCGCACATCGTGTGGCCCGTGAGTTGAACCATATCATCGGGCCGGTGCGATTCCAGCTCCTCCCCTTGGGCACCGCGTTTTTCCTCGCGACGCTCTTCCCTCGCGGAGAGTCCCTCCACAAGCACCTGTTGCCGCGTGCCGATAAATCGCTGATTGCCAGCCAGGCTGACGACCGTCTGCGCATCGAGCAATATTTGATTGCGGGCTCGTTTGACAGCCTCGGGCACATCGTCCGCCTGTCGTTCAAAGGCCTTCGTGCCGGGACGCGGGCTGTATTTGAAGATGTAGCTATTTTTAAAGTCTGCGGTGCGAACCAGATCGAGCGTCGTTTCAAACTCAGCCTCAGTTTCGCCGCAGAAGCCGACGATGAAATCGCTCGTTACGGCCGCATCTGGAATGGCCTGACGAATGCGGCCGAGCATCTCCATGTATTGGCCAATCGTGTAGCCCCGCTTCATCCGCGAGAGCACAGCATCGCTGCCGTGTTGGGCCGGAACATGCAGGTAGTGGCAGACCTTGGGCAGATCTCGCACGGCCAGAATCAAGTCGTCGGTCATGTCACGCGGGTAGTTGGTGACAAACTTGATCCGGTCAAGGCCGGAGATTGCGTTGAGTTGTTCCAGGAGGTCCGAGAGGCGGGTTGTTTTGCCGCCATCGATCCATCGATAGCTATTGACCGTCTGACCGATAAGTGTGATTTCACGGCAACCCTCGGCCACGAGCTTGTGCGTTTCGGCCACGATCGCCGCTGGCGGCCGAGCTTGCTCTGGCCCACGCACGCGAGGCACAACGCAAAACGCGCAAAATTTATCGCAGCCAGTTTGCGTGCGCACCAGCGCCTGAAAAGGCGTTGGCCGCATCGTGGGATCACGATCCGGATCGTAACTCTCAAAGCTATCGGCCACAGCATCGCGGCGGCCCGCCTTGCGATCGAGGCTGACTTCCAGCCGCGGGCCCCCACCGGCGAGAATTTCATCGACGAGAGTTGGCACTTGATGCAACTGCCCAGGGCCAACCACCAGATCGACCCACGGTGCCCGCGACCGCACCAGTAGTTGATCCTTCTGGGCCATGCAGCCCAGAACGCCAACGACAAGATGCGGGCGTCGTTCTTTCTCTTCCCGAATGCGTCCCAGCGCCGAATAGATTTTGTCTTCGGCATGCTGTCGCACGCTGCACGTATTGTAGAAAATGGCATCGGCCTGACTGCTGGTGGTTGCCAATTCCCACCCCTGCCGCCGCAGTGCCGCGACCACCAACTCGCTGTCGAGCACATTCATCTGGCAGCCGACGGTTTCGATCCACAAGCGTTTGGTCATAGAGACAGAGTCTAAACCACTTCTGGCCGCCGTGGAGCAGTCTCAGAAAAAGTGCGGCCAGAGCGACTTGAAACGGTTTTTCCACTAACCCACGACGCTTCCCAGTCGCATGCCTGCACGCAGGCCATGGCCGCGCAAAAATTCAGCGGCCGACATGCTGCGACGGCCCTCCGGCACCAATCGGCGGATCAGAATCGCTGTGCCCTCGCCGCAGGCTACGAGGATACCGCTGGGCGAGGCCTCGAGGACTGTGCCAGAGTTATCGCTAGCGGGCCGTGAAAGAGCCGGTTGGGCGACAGCCACATCCTCTAGCACCAGTCGTTGCGGCTGCTCGCTGCCGCCACGCACGAGAAATGTTGAGGTCCGAGGCCACGGCTCCAGGGCCCTGCGCATGCGCTCGATCTGGGCCGCTGGCAATGACCAGTTGACGATCCCATCGGCCTTGGTCAGGCGAGGTGCCCGAGTGGCTTGCGATTGTGATTGCGGCGTGCCGACATGCAGTGTGTTGCCCGTGCCACCTGCTGTTTGTGCGGCAGAAAGCTGCGCGGCTGCGGAGAGTCGTTGGATCGCGTCGAGCACAGCCCCCGCGCCGAGTTCTGCAAGCCGCTGCTCGAGGTGGGGCGCCGTTTCGTCGGGCTCGATGGCTGTCGCGCGAGCCACGATCACAGCCCCGGCGTCGAGTCTGGGCGTCATGTGAATCACACTCACACCGGTGAGTGGATCGCCAGCCAGAATCGCCCACTGCACGGGGGCCGCACCGCGGTGACGCGGCAAGAGCGAGCCATGCAGATTGATCCCACCGAGCGGCGCCGCGGCGAGCGTGAAAGGGGAGAGAATCTGACCGTAGTCGCAAACCACAAGCAAGTCGGGCGACCACTCAGCCAGCGAGGCGATCGCCTCGGGAGTGTTGATTTGCTCTGGATCAAAGACTGGTAGCCCGGCCGCCACTGCCGCTTCGCGCATCGGGTTTTTGGCCGGTCGTCGCCCGGCGGCGGCGTGGTCTGGACGGGTTACAACAGCCACGATCTGCAGCCCCGACTGGCAAAGCGCCGCAAACATCGGCACGGCAAACGGCCCCGTGCCCATCACGACAATCCGCAGCGAGGCTCGTGGCGGCAGTTTCGCCGCAGGTGCCTGCGATTCTAAATCTGGCGACGGCAAGAACTGGGATGGATCCATCGGCGGTGTTTGTTTTCTGGCCATCAGCCTGTGCAGCGACCGGCTTCGAGTTGGATGAGTCGGGCGATAAGCGATTCGTTACTTGGCAGTTCACCGCGTGACTGCTTGCCGCGAAACACATCGGTAAAACTTTCAATCGAGCGACGGGCTTCGATTGCGGCCGCATCGGGCAGCCGATCGGTGAAGAGCCGTCCTTCTAAATGATCAAACTCGTGTTGCACAACGCGGGCCAACAAGCCGTCGATATCAAAGTGCATCGGCTTCCCGTTCAGCGACCACGCATCGACAATGATGCGTTCGGGGCGACGCACATCCATGCGAAGTCCCGGCAGACTCAGGCATCCCTCCTCCTGCACCGCTGTGCCGCGCGGCCGACTCAGCGTTGGATTGACGAAAACGAGTTCTTCGCCCGCATCGCTTCGCGCTTCGAGGTTGACAATAAAGAGTCGATAGGGAAGTGCAACTTGATTGGCCGCTAGTCCCACGCCCTCCGCCTGATACATGATCTCAAACATCTGCTCAACGGCGTCGCAGACGGCGTCATCGATACGCAGCAGCGGCTTGGCCCGGCGCAAGAGCGCTGGGTGGGGGTATTCGATGAGTTGGAGTGCACCGATGGCGACTGATTCATCGGGCGGTGGCGAATTTGAATTCTGAGCATCCATAGTGGGGTCGACTCACTGACTGTAGAAAAGAGAGACGAAGGAGAAAGCGGTAGAGCTGACGAATCGAAAGGTCTTCTTGTTTTCAAGCATACAGCGTCAATCTGACTCAGCCAGCCAGCCTTTTTCGCACGGTCGTTTCCACTGTCGAGGGGTGCAGGCGTAGGATGTCGCTGTCATGCCATCCCCCACGCACCAGATTCCGAGCCACAGCAGTTCATCAGCCACGCGTTGGCTGGTCCCCTCTGCTTTCATAGCGACATGCGGGGGCATCGGCCGCATCCCGTTCGCGCCCGGCACATGCGGCGCGAGTGCAGGAGTGGCTCTCTCGCTGGCCACGGGCCTAGCCGCCAGCAGGATCGCGGGTGGCTATGCAACCGACATCCCCGGCATGTCAAAGCCGATATTCTTCGTCGAACTCTTTTTTATTGTCATCATCAATCTGGTGGGGATCCCGCTGTGCACCCGTGCGGAGAGATTCCTGGGACGCGGCAGCGATCCCGGCGCCATTGTTTACGACGAAATGGCCAGTCTGCCGCTGGGCCTCCTCGTGGTGCCGTTTGCCGAGCGGTCGCCGCTATGGCTTCTGGCGGCGTTTGTGTTGCACAGGGTGTTTGACATTTTCAAGCCGTTTCCCTGTCGCCAACTTGAACACCTTCCGGCCGGGCTGGGTATTATGGCTGACGACTGGGGGGCAGCGGCTTGGATGGCCGCATGTCTGATCATTCTTCGATCGGCAATCGGTTGGGCTGGTTGGTTATGATGCCAACGCTGCGGCCGATTGGTTTGAATTGCGACATCGATTTATAAAAACTCTGCCATGCGTCTGCTGCTCATCGACCACGGATGTTGCGATCTTCCCGACACGCGGGTCCATCACTGGCGGCGAGAGCTGGAAACTTTGGGCGTGCGAGCATTTGCCTGCGGTCCATCGACAGTGTCTCATCTGAAAGAGCAGCACGCCGGCCTGCACGGCATCCATCTACACGACATCGCCGCGGCATCTGGGGCATTGCTCAAGGCGGTGCAAAGCGGCGAACCGCAGGCCCTGCTGAATGCGATTGCGACTGTCTCTCCGCGCTTGCTGGGGCTTATTCGCGAGACTGCCAGACAGATGGTGGCAGAGGCCGTTGACACCCATGGGCCAGATGTGATTTTCGTACTCCATGCAGGCATCTTGACCGACCTAGCCATTGAGACAGGCATTCCGGTAGCCGTGCATGTGTCGCTCACCGATCTCGCGGCGGCGGGCAGCAAGCAATCGATGCGAGATTTTATAACCGCCTCGATTGGCTCCTGTAACGCCATCGTCGCTGCCGACGCTGCCACGGCTGAACTGCTTGAGCAGAAGTGGCTGAGTGTCGATTCGCAGGCACTGGCCGCCGCGCACTCACGCATCGAAGTTTGGCCGCTGGAGCACGGCTGTGCCGCAGCAATTCTCAGTCTCTGCCACCGCATTCTGAATCGTCGTCGCGAGGCAGGGCATGGATTTTTCGCTTCGCGGGAGTGAGGGTTTGTCCATGATTGGGTTCTGGCTCCAAGAGCAGGCGGTCGATGTCTCCTGAACGCAGTCCCGAGGCAAACGCGTCGTCATCGCAGTAGACCGCTCGACTCGTCAACTGCACCACCCAGTTGTGCACCAGCGGCGTGATCGTGATAACGGTGCGGCCGTGCTGAAACGCCTCCCACATTTCAATTGCCGTGCCCATCGAGGCCTCTGGCAGATAGGCCACCAGTAGGTCGAATTCTCGGCACATCTCCACATGCCCCATAAAAACATCGCGGGCCCGCTGCGAGTCATACCCGATCGAAGTGGTATGGTTGGCGAATGGGTCGTAGACTTCTGCTTCAGGCCAATGCGACTGCACCAGTTCGCGGAGGGTTGCCCGATATGTCTGATCGTGCACCAGCGCCGCGATGTGCGAGCCCTGCATGATCCCTGCTAGAAAGATGCGCATGAAACAATCCTTAAAGATCCAGTCGAAAGTCCAGCCAAAACAATCGGCCGGAATGAAAACGACTCGAGCCACCAGTCTAAAGCAGCGGTTGCCCTGCACCACACCCTCCACGCTTGCTGCAGACCTACCGCAAGCTCCTGTGCCAGACATGGCTGTGGCCCGTCGAGTGGTCCTCGACTTGCTCGGCATTCGCGGCGTCTCGGGACAGGAAAAAGATGTCGCCGATCGAATCTGTAAATGGCTGCTCGAAGCGGGCTGTCCGCAGAGTGCGATCTCGTTCGATTCGGCGCACAAGCTCACGCCGTTGAAGGGCAACGTCGGCAATCTCATCGTCAAGCTTCCGAGTACACATGCCGGTTTGCGAGCCGAGCCCCGCCGCCTGTTGATGGCCCACATGGACACGGTGCCCGTCTGTCTCGGCGCCAAGCCGGTGGTGGCCGGACGATTTATCAAAAGTGCCGATCCGACCACCGGCCTCGGCGCCGATGATCGCGCCGGAGTGGCCGTTGTGCTTTCGACGGCGCTCGAGATATTGCGTCGCAAGCTGCCTCATCCACCGCTGACATTTTTCTTTGCGATCCAAGAAGAGGTAGGCCTCTGGGGAGCCCGCTTTGCCAAATCAAGCGACCTCGGCAAGCCGGAACTGGCATTTAATTTCGATGGCGGTGCGGTCGAAAAAATCACGATTGGCGCCACCGGCGGCCACCGGCTTGAGATCGTCATCGAGGGGATTCCAAGTCACGCCGGCGTCGCTCCGGAAAAAGGCGTGTCAGCAATTGCCATCGCATCGCTGGCAATTGCGTCTTTGATCAAAGACGGCTGGCACGGACTCGTGACAAAGGATGGCAAACGCGGCACGAGCAATATTGGCGTGATTCACGCCGGATCGGCCACCAATGTCGTTGCCGATTCAGCCACGCTGCAAGCGGAGGCCCGCGGTCACGATCCCGTCTTTCGCGGAAAGATCGTCAAGGCGATTCATGCGGCGTTTCAATTGGCTGCCAAGCAGGTCAAGAATGTCCACGGCAAGACCGGACGCGTGACAATCGAGGGCCGTCTCGACTACGAAGCGTTTCGTCTTAAGGAAGGCGAAGGGTGCGTGGTGGCCGCCGAGGAGGCCGTGCGTTCGATCGGCCGCACGCCCAGACTCGATATTTCTAACGGCGGCTTGGACGCCAACTGGATGGCTGCCAACGGTATTCCGACGGTCACGCTGGGCTGCGGCCAGATGGAGATCCACACGATCAAAGAGCAACTCGATTTAGATGCCTTCGAAGCCGCTTGCACGGTCGCGCTGCGGCTTGCCATCGCGTAATTCTGCCGGCCCCGGGGCGTACTTCACGCCGTTTTAGGGCAGTCAGTAGCAGGACACTCGGATTGACGAAGCGTAAAGCCCTCGTCTCACTCGTAGCGTTGCGTGTGCTTCGAGAGATAGCGACAGATGCGTTCTCATCGGATACATTTTCTCTGCGTCCCCTCTGGAAAGGAATCGACATGCAGGATAAACCGAAAATGACTGACACTTCGCTGGCGATCAATCAAGTCCATCAGGGGGACTGCCTCGAACTACTGGCGAGAGTTCCTGCGGGCAGCGTGCATATGGCATTTGCTGACCCACCTTTCAATATCGGCTACGACTACGACACCTACGACGACAGTCGCCCCGCCAACGACTATCTGGAGTGGTCAAAAAAATGGATGACCGAAGTGGTTCGCGTGCTGCGGCCCGAGGGTGCATTCTGGCTGGCGATTGGCGATGAGTATGCGGCTGAGTTGAAGGTGATGGCGACGCGAGAGTTGGGCCTCACCTGCCGTAGCTGGGTCGTGTGGTATTACACGTTCGGCGTCAACTGTAAAAATAAGTTCAGCCGCTCTCATGCTCACATCTTTCATTTTGTACGCGACTCGAAGAACTGGACATTCAACGCCGATGCGATTCGCGTGCCCTCGGCCCGAGAGCTCGTCTATGGTGATAAGCGGGCCAATCCGAATGGCCGTCTTCCCGATGACACATGGATTTTGCGCCCGCAGGATTTGCCAGAAGGCTTTTCTGCCGAGGAGGATACATGGTATTTCCCTCGCGTCTGCGGCACATTCAAGGAGCGATCGGGCTGGCACGGTTGCCAGATGCCAGAGCAATTGCTCGGCAGGATCATCCGCGCCTCAAGTCATCCAGACGAGATTGTGCTGGACCCGTTTGGGGGCAGCGGCACAACGCTGGCAGTGGCTAAGAAGCTGGGTCGCAGATTTTTGGGTTGTGAGCTTTCTGAAGCCTACGCCACTCGCATCAACGAGCGATTGGCTACGACGAAATCGGGCGATCCGCTCAACGGTGCCGCAGAGCCGCTCAAGAGCGCCCCAGCCACCAAAGACGGCCGGCGTCTGGAAGACCGCCAGAAAACATTCTTTCCCCGCTTCCGCGCAAAGTGACGGCCTCCCGCTGGAGCATCTTCCTCTTGTCTTGCTCTTGTCTTGGCCCACCACTTCGTGATTGAATCATACGCCGCTGAGAGTCTCCTCTACACTTCCTGGAATCTTCCGCATGAAATACGGCCTCAATCTTCTTCTTTGGACCGACCGGATGCACGAAGGCATGACGCCTGTTGTGGAGCGGATCAAGGCTCTGGGCTACGACGGCGTTGAGATGCCGATCTTCGAACTCAACGAATCGCTCTACCAGCAGTGGGGGAAGACGCTCGACGGGATTGGTCTTGAGCGGACTGCCGTCACCGTACGCGGCGCTGGCGACAATCCAATCAGCCCGTCGGCAAGTGTGCGCGGGGCTGCTGTCGATGCCCTGCGCCGCACGCTCGACTGCTGCCGGGCGGCTGGCGTGACGGTTCTCTGCGGGCCGACCCACTCGGCCATCGGGGAGTTTACGGGCAAGGGCCCGACCGACGACGAGTTCAAGTGGGGCGTTGAGACGATGCAAAAGGTGGCCGATCACGCGGCACAGGCCGGAGTGACGATTGCGGTGGAGTATCTCAACCGGTTTGAAAACTACTTCCTGACGAGCGTCGCCCAGACCGTAAAATTTATTCAGGCGATCGACCACCCGTCGGTGCGGATGATGTACGACACCTTCCATGCCAACATCGAAGAAAAATCTCTCACTGCGGCGATCCAGGCGGCAGCCCCATGGACGGTGCTGGTGCACATCTCGGAAAACGACCGCAGCATTCCCGGCACAGGTCATGTTCACTGGGATGAAACCTTTAACGCACTCAAGGGGTCTGACTATAGCGGCTGGATGGTCGTGGAAGCCTTTGGTCTTGCCCTGCCCAACATCGTGGCGGCTACCAAGATTTGGCGGAAGATGTTTTCGACCGAGGATCAACTCGCCAGCGACTCGTTGGCATTCATGAAGTCGCATGTTGCCAGTCGCTGGAAATAACCGGAAATAACTGGAAATACTCTGGCCCCTTATGGCCAAGCCGAAGCCGAAGCCCGATGCTCCGCCGCCTGCTTCAGGCTTTGCTGCGGCACCGGCCGATGGCGGCCTCTCGATCGATCGATTGGCGCAAGCTTTTGCGGCGATGATGGGCACAGCCGATCCGTATGCTGCTGACTCGTCTGCCACGGCAGGCGATGTGGCTCACATCGATGCGTCTCCCGATTTGGACGACGACGCCTTCAATGCCGGTGACGACGATGCCAATTGCCGAGTGAGTCCGTCCAGCATTCTGGAGGCGCTGCTTTTTGTAGGGCTGCCTGGGGGCGTGCCGCTTACCAGTCGCAAGGTGGCCGGTTTGATGAGGGGAGTGTTGCCGCAGGAGATCGACGACTTGGCCGAGGAACTGCGCCTCCGCTGGATCGCCAACAATTGCCCCTATGAAGTTGTGTCGAAAGACTCCGGCTGGATCATGCGGCTGCGACCGGAGTTTGCCCAGTTTGGCAATGTGCTTGAATCGCGAGCCCGACTGGTGCGACTGGATGCCAAGGCGCTCGATGTGCTGGCTGTCGTCGCGTGGAACCAGCCGGTCGTCCGCGACAAACTGGTAGAACTGGGCTGCGACGCATCGCCGACTGTGTTGCGAATGCTTGTGCGGCGCGGACTCTTGGAACTCAAGAACACTGTCAAGACGCCAGCAGGCACTTCCCCCAGCGAGCCAATGTATTCCACGACCAAAAAGTTTCTCGATGTTTTTAAGCTGGCCAGCCTTGCCGACCTGCCTTCACCCAACGAGCCACCCGCGTAGAACATGAGGTGGGACGGGACGATCGTTTTGTTATGCGGCAGTGCAACCGTATGGTTGCCACATTACGCCCCCTGGGACTCTACCCATGCAATCGCTTCCTCGCGGGTGGCGATCGTGGCGTCGAGTTGCATCGCTCGCAGAGTGGCCAGCGATGTGCCGATTCGCCGCCCTGCCGGGACGCCCATCTGAAGTAAGTCGATGCCTGTGACAAGGGGTGGCGGGTCGAGCTGGTGCTGCGGTCGGGCCACCTGCTGGCTGATCCATGCTGCCGACACTGCCGACAAAAGGCCCCCTCGCCCGCACGCCGCGCGGGCCCGCATGGCGTCAGCGAGCAGGAAGGCACTCTCGTGAGCCAGCCACGGCTGCACCTGCGACCACGGACGCTGGTGTAGCTGTTCTGAGGCGGCTTCAGCATCCACACTATCTGCAGTGAGCGAATCAACAACCGTCAGTGAGGCAATTGCCTCGCGCAGCCAGCCAGCCGTTTTCATTTCATAATTGGAAAGCCGTAGCCGCCTGACAATCTGCTGCAGACTGCCTTTTGGAGCATTCTCGGCTAGGATCGCCAGGGCCACCGCGAGCTCGGGCCGCTCCAGCAACTCGATGATTCTCGCCGACTCCCGCCACGCCTGTTGTCGGCAAGCGGTCCCAAACGCTTCTGGCAACGCCACCTCCCGCAGCACCTCACCCGCCAATCCTGTTTCGTCGAGCAACTCAAGCGCTCGCTGCCGTCCTGGCCGCGCCATCATCGTGCGGAGTTCCGCAGCGATTCGTTCAGGACTGACGCTCACAATCAGATGCGCCATCGACTCGATCGCCTGGCGCGTTTTTGGATCGAGTGCAAAGCCAAAGCCAGCCGTAAATCGGACGGCCCGCAGCATTCGCAAATGATCCTCGCCAAACCGCATGGCCGGCACGCCGATGGCACGGACGATCCCCGCCGCCAGATCGGCACGGCCGCCGACATAGTCGTGCACCTCCCCGGAAACCGGGTCGAGAAACAGCCCGTTAATCGTAAAGTCTCGCCGCTGGGCATCGTCTTTGGCAGTGGAAAATGCCACGCCGGCAGGATGGCGGCCGTCGGAGTAAGGGCCATCTGTCCTAAATGTCGTCACCTCCACCTGCCCGGCGTCCTTGGGGCCGACAACCGTGATCACCCCAAAGGCCACGCCGACCGCATGGGTGTGCCGGCGTCCAAAGAGAATCTGCACATCGCCTGGACGGGCGGAAGTGGCCACGTCGTAATCGGCTGGCAGACGGCCTAAAAGCTCATCCCGTACGCATCCGCCAGCCCAAAAAGCTTCGTGGCCGGCAGCCCGGAGAGAGTTGAGAACCGTCAAAGCAAACTCTCGGGCGAAGGGGGGGGGGGGAAGAATAGCGGGCATAGGAAAAGCTCACGGAAAACTGACGGAATGACCATTGACGATTGTCTCTGTCAGCCGATACTGATACTATAGAGAGCGTCGGGGGCAATCCGGCCCAAGCAAAAATCGATTATTTTTTGATCCTGCTTAGGCCTGAAGTTTCCCGGCGAATTTTTTTGTTTTATTTTTCATTTTTTAGCCCGCGAGGGCAGAGGTGCTTTATGAATCTTTCGATTTTCAATTCGAAAAGACGGGGTTTCACACTCGTCGAACTGCTGGTGGTGATTGCCATTATCGGCACGCTGATCGGTCTATTGTTGCCGGCCGTGCAAGGGGCTCGGGAAGCGGCCCGGCGAACAGGCTGTGCTTTTAACATCCGTGGCTTGGGTCAAGCCCTTCAGGTGTATGAGTCGACCAAACGACGTTTTCCAGCGGCTACTGATCGTAATGAACTTTTAAGTAAGGCCGGCAATCCATGGTCAAGCACCACTGCCGACACGGGCTACAGTTGGATTTTTCATATATTAGCTTATATGGAAGAGGGCACGCTCTACAACAATGTTTCCAGCAACACAAATAAGTTTCAGTCGGGCCCATTTAGCGTGGGTGTTAGTTCTACGGCAAGCGGCGGTGGCGGGGCTTATAGTGGTCAGAACTTTTCCGGGTCCAAAGCCGCCACGATCGTTTTATCGCCAATCATCTGTCCCAGCAGTGGTGGCGGTAACTTTTGTGAAACGAATTCTACTGCTGGAACTCCTACCGGCGTCTCTTGGTCGAGCGAGTACCTCACCCAAGAAGGAACGCAGGGTGGCAGGCTTGCGGCGACAAACTACAAGGCAATGGCAGGCACGAGTATGACTGCGGCGTCGGGTGGCGTTCCTTCAGACAATGGGGCAATGCCTTTTGCGCCCAATCAGTCAGTGCCTTCATCGATTAGTGCTACTCCATGGTTGGCGAGTCGCGCTGGAATAACGCCGGGTTCTATCACCGATGGCATGTCAAAAACGATTCAAGCGATTGAAAGCAAGGAGCGAGGCTATGCATCGTGGATCGATGGATCGACGGCGTGGGTTGTGGCCTATAATCCGAACCTAGGAGTGCCTGTTAGCACCAATGGCGTGTGGGCCGTCACTGCTTCGGGAATCAACTTTGCGCCGACAGCGACTGTAAAGTATTTGTTGTCCGCAAATTTTGGTAATGCACGCACCGCTCAAGGGATTGCTTGGGGCGCGTCGAGCGATCATGCTGGTGGGATCGTGCTGGCTGTTTTCGGCGACACTCACGTGGCGCAGTTGACAAGCGATATCGACCCAACAATTTTTCTGGCGATCTCATCGCGTAACGGAGCGGAAGCAGCGGGCTTAACTGAGTAAGCAACGCTCAATTCATGAATTCAAAGCGAGCCGCGACTGGACTGATCCAGTCGCGGCTCTTTTCGTAGCAAATCGTGGCATCGTAAAGTATTGAAAAGAACTTTTACTTGAAACCGGTAGGAATCTGCATGGAATCGCTCGAAATTGAAATTGATGTCGGTGATGCGAGTCGATGTTTCTCATCTGGCCCTGTTCCCGCCGCGAGTCTCCTGCTTGATTGTCGGACGCCGCAAGAGCAGGCGATGGCGAGGATTGCCGGATCGACTCTCATCCCAATGCAGGAAATCCCAGCCCGAGTGGCTGAACTGGAGGCGTGGCGGGAAAAACAGATCGTGGTGCATTGCCATCACGGCATGCGCAGTTTGAAGGTGGCGCAGTGGCTTCGCGAACAGGGTTTTTTACAGGCTCAAAGCATGCGGGGCGGCATCGCTGCCTGGAGCCAGGAGATCGATCCGTCTGTGCCGCAGTATTAACCGGCTGCGGTGTCCGGGACAATGCATGGCTTGCCGCGGGAGACCATGCGTGGCCAGGCGGATAGGATCGCCGGGTAGAACGGCCAAAATGACGGCAATGTACGGGTGCTTCTCGGCAGGGTATCCTATTCTAAGATCGAGCGTTGCTTGGCCCGTTGCCAAGCACGGTTTGCGTTTCCCTTCGCCGTTCAGGAGCATTGAGCATGAATCCGCTTTCGCTGCAATTCCCAGAAACCACTCTCTCCCGCCGCGATGCCCTTAAGGCTGCCGGCGTTATCGGCGGCAGCCTCGCTGGACTCAACGCGGCGCAAGTTGCTAGGGCTCAGTCACCTTCCAGCGACGTTATTCGCATCGGCTTGATCGGTGCCGGCGGACGAGGCACAGGCGCTCTCCAGCAGACGCTCTCAGTGCCGGGCTCCAATGTCAAACTCACAGCCATCGCAGACGCCTTCGAGGACGGTGTCACTCGCGCTCTAAAGGCTGTTGAGTCGATGAAGGATAAAGTCGACTGCCCGGAAGAACGCCGCTTCAAAGGCCTCGATGCGTATCAGGAGGTGCTGAAGCACTGCGATCTTGTCATCCTGGCCACGCCCCCTGGTTTTCGGCCGTTTCATTTCGACGCAGCGATCAAGGCGGGCAAGCATGTCTTCATGGAAAAGCCAGTCTGCGTGGATAGCTTCGGCGCACGCTTGTGCCTGGAGGCAGCCAAGATGGCTGACGAGAAAAAACTCAAAGTGGTTGTCGGACTGCAGCGACGCTACGACCGGAAATACCGCGAGACCGTGGCCCGCGTTCGAGAAGGCGTGGCCGGCGACATCATCGGCGGGCAGGTTTATTGGAACGGTGGCGGCATCTGGTATCGCAATCGTCAAGCCGAACAGAATGAAATGCAGTTTCAAGTCAATAACTGGTACCACTTCAACTGGCTTTGCGGGGACCACATCTGCGAACAGCATGTCCACAACATTGATGTGGCCAATTGGATCCTCGACAAGCTTCCGGAGAGCGCGTTTGGTGTTGGCGGCAAGCAAAATCGCGTGCCTAACCAGCCGAGCGAAATCTACGACCATCACGCCGTCAACTTTGTCTATCCAGGCGGCGTGCACATCGCCAGCCAGTGCCGACAATTTCCCGGCGGCGACGGCCGTGTGGACGAGGAGTTTCAAGGCACAAAAGCCACTGTGAAAATTGGTGAAATCACCGACTACTCGGGAAAAGTGCTTTGGAAATTCCAGGGACAAAACCCAAATCCCTATCAGGTGGAGCACGATGAATTGCACGATGCGATTCGCAACGACAAGCCGCTCAACAATGCCTACTACGGCACGACATCGAGTTTTTCCGCTGTGCTTGGCCGCAACGCCACATACACAGGCAAGCATTGGGGTTTCCAGCAAGCGATGGATCTGCCCAATCGCACGATGCCAGAAAATCTGACCTGGGAATCAAAGTCGGCTGTCGAACCTGACAAAGATGGCAACTATAAAATCCCGATGCCGGCCGATTATAGAATTGCCTAGCAGCTAAGGGCGGTTTGCTATGATTGTCGGCATCCCTCAGGAAACCAAGCGAGACGAATATCGCGTTTCGATGCTGCCTGTAGGCGTCGAAGAACTCGTTCGCGCTGGCCATCGCGTGCTTGTGCAACTCGGTGCGGGTGCCGGATCGGGCCTCCACGACGATGCCTACCGAGCCTGCGGCGGCCAGATGATTGAGTCGGCTGCCGAGGTCTTTGCCGAGGCCGATCTGATCGTCAAGGTCAAAGAACCGCAGTCTGGCGAACTCGGGCTGATTCGCCCCGGCCAGACGCTCTTTACCTATTTCCACTTTGCTGCCGATCGGCAACTCACCGAGGGCTTCCTGGCGACAGGCGCAACCGCCGTAGCCTACGAAACGCTCCGTGACCAAAGCGGTCGCCTGCCGCTCTTGATCCCCATGAGCGAAGTGGCTGGTCGAATGAGCATTCAGGAGGGAGCCAAGTATTTAGAAAAGCCGCAGATGGGTCGAGGTATTCTGCTGGGAGGCGTGCCGGGAGTGGCTCCCGCCCATGTGACTGTGCTCGGCGCCGGCACAGTGGGCGCGAATGCCGCCAAGGTGGCTGCCGGGTTTGGCGCCAGCGTCGGTTTGCTTGACACCAATCTCCAGCGCCTGCGTTATCTCGATGATGTCACACCACCGAATGTCGACTGTCTTTTTTCAGATCGCCACACGATCCGCGAGCAGATTGCCAGGGCCGACCTCGTGATTGGCAGTGTCCTGATTCCTGGTGCGCGAGCCCCGCATCTGGTGGAGCGAGAAGACTTAAAGCTGATGAAGCCGGGAGCGGTGATCATTGATGTGGCAATCGATCAGGGGGGCTGCGTGGCCACGAGTCGGCCGACAACGCACGCCGAGCCGACGTTTGTGGTCGATGATGTGGTGCACTACTGCGTCACCAACATGCCTGGGGCAGTCGGCCGCACGAGCACCTACGCACTCTCCAACGCGACGCTGCCCTATGTGCTGCTCTTGGCTGATCACGGCGTCGAAGCCGCAGCGCAAGGCAATCCGGCAATGCTCTCGGCTGTGAATATCTACAAGGGCCGGCTCGTCTATCGTGCCGTCGCGGAAGCTTTTGGTTTGCGTTGCGAGCCAGCCTCGTTTGTCGGCTGAGACTTGCCCAACAAAACCCGTTCATCCACACTCGCGAGAACCAGAAACCCACGCGAGCCCCACGAGCCCCACGAATCATCGAGCACAGTCACATGACAATCCCCCTGACGCCAATCTCGCTTCGCTGGATCGGGGACGCCACCGGCCAACTCGAACTGCTCGATCAGACGCTCTTGCCCAGCCGCATGGAGTGGGTCGTGTGTCGCGATGTCGGCGTGCTTCTAGAGGCGATTAAGAGCTTGCGAGTGCGGGGAGCCCCGGCGATTGGAATTGCCGGGGCCTACGGCCTCGCCGTTGCGGCCAGTGAGGCCGTTGCCAAGCGGCTTGATCCCCAAGCGGCCCGCGCACACATCTTAGAGCGAGCCGAGCAACTCGCCTCGTCGCGGCCGACGGCCGTCAATTTGCGCTGGGCCGTGGAACGCACGCTGGCCGCGATTGTGCCGATGGCAGCTGATGCTTCTGCTACGGCACTCGCTGAGGCACTGCTGGCCGAGGCTGCTGGAATCCACGCTGAAGACCGCACGCTTTGCACGGCGATCGGTCGCTACGGTGCCGAGCGACTCACAGCAATCCTCTCCTCGCGGCCTTCAGTCAGCGGCGTTTTAACTCATTGCAACACCGGCGCACTGGCCACTGGTGGCAATGGCACGGCGCTGGCTGCGATCACGATGGCGTGGGAGAACGGCGCTCGGTTTACTCTCTTTGCCGACGAAACTCGGCCGCTCTTTCAAGGCTCACGGCTGACGGCATGGGAGCTCACTCAGCGAGGCATCCCGGTGACCGTGCTCGTTGATTCGGCGGCAGGCCACCTGCTCAAATCGGGTCGGATTGCGGCCTGCATCGTCGGTGCCGATCGAATCACAGCCTGCGGAGATGTCGCCAATAAAATTGGCACCTATTCACTCGCCGTGCTGGCAGCGGCCCACGCCGTGCCGTTTTTTGTGGCCGCGCCGTCGAGCACATTCGATCTATCCATTGACACCGGCGAGAGTATTCCGATCGAGCAGCGTCCGGCCGCTGAGGTGCTATGTCCGCTGGGCGTTCAGGCCGCCCCCGACAGCGCCAGTGCCTTTAATCCAGCATTTGACATCACGCCCGCTCGCCTGATTCAAGCCATCTTCACCGAGCACGGCGTGATCGAACCGGTCGACCGCCGGCGTGTCGCCGCTGTTTTAAAGCGCGAGTAGGGCTTTTGCGTGCTATAACTGCTCTCCGCCTAGTAGGCCACGCTCCGGAGACAGTTGACCAATGGTTCCAAAGCAGCAGCGACATCGTCGTCGCAATAAATACACTTCCAAGGCAAAGGCCGCCACGGTTCAGCCAGAAGCTGTAGCCGAGAAGGCCGCCGCAAAAGCTGCTCTGCGAAAAAGAGCCGCTCGGGAAGTTGTTCCAAAAGTTGTTGTTGTAGGCCGTCCCAATGTGGGAAAGTCGAGCCTTTTCAATTGGCTGATCGAAAAGCGAATTGCCATTGAGGATCCGACGGCTGGCGTCACTCGTGATCGACTTGTGCAACGGGTCGATCTGGAAGGTCGCGTTTTCGATTTAATTGACACAGGTGGGATGGGTTTTGATGACCCCGATGGCCTCACCAAGCAGATCGATGCCCAGATTGAATCGGGCCTTTCGGAGGCCACACTGGTGCTGTTTATCGTCGAAGTGCGCAGCGGCTTGCTGCCGGCCGATCTGGAAGTGGCCCGCCGCGTGCGACGGATGAGCGCTCCTGTGCTGGTTGTGGCCAACAAGGCCGACGATTCCAAGTTTGATGTTCACGCGCACGAGTTTAATGCCCTTGGCTTTGGTCCACCACTGGTGGTCAGCGTGCGACAAAACCGCAATCGCCAGAGCCTCGTGGAGGCGATCGTCGAGCACCTGCCGGAGCGATGGCCAGACGAGGCCACAGAAGTGGTGCTGCCGGAAATGAAACTGGCGATTGTGGGCCGCCGCAACGTGGGTAAAAGCACATTTGTCAACGCGCTTGCCCAAGAGAATCGCGTCATCACCAGTTCGGTGGCCGGCACAACGCGAGACAGCGTGGACGTGCGGTTTGAGGTCGACGGCCACTCCTTTATGGCCATCGACACGCCGGGAGTGCGGCGGGCAAAAAGCCGTAAAAGCGACCTCGATTATTATTCCACACACCGGGCGCAGCGCAGCATCCGCAGAGCCGATGTGGTGCTGCTTTTCTTCGATGCATCCGAGCCGATTGGCAAGGTCGACAAGCAGTTAGCCGAGTTGGTGGTTGAGGAGTCAAAGCCGGTGGTGCTGGTCGTCAACAAGTGGGATCTTTATGCCGGCGGCGTCGATCGCAAGGAGTGGATTGTGTATCTGCGAGACACATTTCGCACGATGCCGTGGGCCCCAGTGGAGTTCGTCACGGCCAAATCAGGACGTAATGTAAAAGCCATAGTCGACACAGCCCAAAGACTCTTTCGCCAGAGCCATTCGCGCGTGCCGACCGCAAAGCTCAACACAATCCTGCGAGCGGCCATCGATGTCAATCAACCGCCGCCCGACACGCGGGGCAGGTCGGTGCGTATCTACTATGCAACGCAAGTCGAGGTGGCGCCTCCGACGATCGTGCTTTCTTCAAACGCTCCAAAGAGTATCTCTGAACCGTACCGCCGCTACTTGCTCGGCGTGCTCCGCAAGCAGACGCCGTTTGAAGAAGTTCCGATCAAGCTGATCATCCGCAGCCGTTCGATGGACGCCGAGGCCTCTGCAAACGAAAGTCCTTCCCAAGAAGGTGCGAGCGCACCGAGAGCAAAGAAATAGGAACGTGGATTGAGCAGATGAGGCAGAGCTTTATCGAGTGCGGCAATCCAGTGGCGATCGGCGACTTTACACGCGTGACACTGCTCTCGCCAGCGGGCCGCGGAGCCTTGGCCGTTGTGGGTGTGGCAGGCAACAGGGCCGTGGATATCGTAGCTCGACTGTTTGCGCCGCTGGGACAACAGCCTTTTCAAGACCGGACTGCCGGGGCGATCTGCTTCGGTCGATGGATCGCCTCTGGTGAAGAATTGATTGTCGTGCGTGGCATTGCTGGCTCTGGAAGTGCTGCATCGCCGACGGTTGAAGTTCACTGCCACGGAGGTATGGCGGCGGCGGAGGCTGTGCTTACAAGCCTTGAATCATTGGGCGCTGTGCGGCAATTGTGGCCCGCGTGGCTGTCCGGCAGCGGGGCTTCAGAAATCGAAGTCGAGGCCCGCATAGCACTGGCTCAAGCGGGCGGCCCGCAGGCCGCGCAGATTGTGTCGCGGCAGTTGGCCGGGTCGCTGCAGCGGGAACTCGATCGCATCGCATCACTCCTCGCCAAAGCCGACGAATGTTCACAACAAGGTGCCGAGGCAATCGCGGCGATTGATCGACTCAAGCAGGCAGCGCGGGTGGGCCTGCGATTGACAAGACCGTGGCGTGTGGTCGTGGCGGGAGCCGTCAACGTTGGAAAGAGCAGCCTTGTCAATGCGGTGGCCGGGTTTTCTAGAAGCATTGTTTCAGCAGAGCCTGGCACGACTCGCGACCTGCTCGACACGCGGCTTGTGCTCGGAGGATGGGAAATCGATCTGGTCGACACAGCCGGTCTGCGCAAGGAATGGAACCGCCAAGACTCGGGCAGCGATTTTGCGGGCAGTGCCGCGATGCCGGCCACCCAAGCCGCAAGCGCTGTGGAACACGAGGGCATTGCTCGGGCGATGGCTGCGAGGGTATCTGCCGATCTGGTTTTGCATGTGGTGGATGCCCGCCAAGCTCGACCCGTTGGCCAATGTGCTGCCAATGAAGTGCTCGTCTGTTCGAAAGCGGATCTTCCCGAAAGAAAAAATACCGATTCGTGGCCTCTGGATACAGTCTGGACATCGGCGCTGACAGGTCGCGGCATCGAAGACTTAACCGCGATCATTATCCGCAGACTTGTGCCTCAGGAGCAGGATGACCCCTCGCTTCTTTTGGGCGCCGTGCCTTTTACGGCTCGACAACTCGCGATCGTCGAATCGCTCTGCCGTTCCGCGCCGTTAGGATCGTCACCAACTGCCCATCAAGCCCAGTAAAGTCTGCGGCCACAGGCAGGCAACTTGCAGCGTGAACCCACAAGGCCCTGCATACTTGCGGGCTGGCAGAGGTGTCTCATCCTCAGTCCTACGTCCCTTTTTCTCGTTCGCACGGCCACTTTGTCTTCAGCACAGATCGCCTTCTCAATGCAAACATTTCTCGCAAAATGCTCGGCACTCGCCGTGATTCTGGGTGGCTTTCTATTCACTGGCGACGTAGCCTGGCTGACGCAGCGGGGCATGCGACTGCTGAATGCCAAGACGATTCCATCAGAAACTGTTCGCCCGGAAATTATTTCGAGCGAACAGTCGAACCGACAATCACCGCAACCACCGGTCGCATCACCTGCACCGACGCAGGCTTTCGCTGATCATGTGCAGGCGTTGCCTTCGGCGCCATCGAGTGTGTCGGCGACTGCCGCGCACACCCCAGACACACTCCAAGAACGACCAGCCACAGGCGTCATTCCGCTCCCGGCTGATGGAGGACTTGAATGCGTCGACTTCAGCCAGCTTCGGATTGGCGATCGGGTGCTCATCTGGATTGCACACGGGACCGTAGCTCCCAACGGACGATCAGCACCGCAGGCAGTTGTCGCATTTGATGTCATTGATCCTATCTCTGGGGAAGCACTTGAACAACGGCATCTGACTGTTGGGACAAGCGGAATGATTGCCGACAGTCACCTGCCTCCGCGTCGCGTCGTGATCGCCGGCAGCGGATCGCCCAGTCCTTTTGGCCGGGGATTTACAGCGGCAATCACGCTTGGCAGAATCTCCCGCGGCCACACCATCCAACTCGCACCGCTGAATCTGCAGCGCGGCATCAGCGTAGTTGGGGTAAGTGAATCGCTCGGCCCTGTACAGGCAATCACGGTCCAACGACCCTCATAAGCGGGCAGAATGACCGTTGGAGGAACTTCACCAGTTCTTATCACATGAAACAACGCGAATTCGATACCTTGTGGGGTGCGAAAGCCGTACGTTTTTCTGGTGGTCAGTTTTGCCTTGCCGTTGAATCCTCGACAACCTCCGCTGATATCATGCCCGGGGCATCTCTATCTTAAAAAGCCCGGAGCGCGAGCGACGGGGGGCGGGATATAAAACCATCGCAAAAATATGGCGGAGTTCAGACGCCCGGCTGGTGGCCGTGGCTTTCAATAATACGGCACGCCAACTCTCCCTCGCTGGCGCTACGGGCTTTTCCGGAGGGAAGCACTTGGGACGATGGGATAACGCTGCGTCTTCCCGTCTCTAGGAAGCCCGGAGCGCGAGCGACGGGGGGTAAGGTGAAAAACCATCGCTACCATATGACGAAGTGCAGGTGCCCGACTGGTGGCGGTGAATTCGCTCCACGAAGTGGCGACCACGGCCTTTTTTAACCCACAGATTCTGCCGAGCAGGCTATTTTTATTCACCGGGCTTATTCGGCTGGCGTTCTAGACGCCTTCGGCTGCTTCCTGAGCTTCGCGTTCGCTGGACCAACTGACGCGTTTGCGGGACAGACCAATCTTGCGGTCTTCAGTGTCTACCCGCAGTATCTTGACCTCGATCGGATCGCCTACCTTAACGATATCCTCAGCGTTCTCGACCATCGCTTCGGCCAGCTCGGAGATGTGCAGCAGGCCTTCAAGGCCATCTTCTAAACCGACAAAGACGCCGAAATTGGTAATTTTTGTGACGGCTCCGTTGACCACATCTCCAGGCTTGTACCGGGAAGGAATGTCGGTTGTCCACGGATCTTCCTGCATCTGCTTGAGTCCCAAGGCAATGCGGCGACGCTGCTGGTCGACCGAGAGTACCTTGCAGGAAATCTCTTGGCCCTTCTCCACCATCTCGCTGGGATGCGTCACCTTTCGGGTCCACGACATGTCCGTCACATGGAGCAGGCCGTCGATGCCGTCGTCGATCTCGATAAAGGCTCCGTAGTTGGTGAGATTTCGCACCACGCCCTTGACCACCGCATCTGGCGGATAGTCGGCAGCCACTTTCTCCCAAGGATTCTGCTGAGTCTGCTTCATGCCAAGCGAGATCTCTTGCTTTTCCTTATTGATGGCAAGCACAACAACCTCAACTTCGTCGCCCGGCTTGACCAACTCACTGGGATGACTGACTCGCTTGGTCCAACTCATTTCACTGATGTGCACCAAGCCTTCGACGCCGTCTTCAAGTTTGACAAACGCGCCATAGCTCATCACATTCACGACCGTGCCATTGCAGACCGTCTCGACAGGATACTTGTCGGCTACCTTGGCCCACGGACTGTCTGTGCGCTGCTTCATGCCCAGCGCAATTTTCTCGCGCTCGCGATCAATGTGCAGCACCTGCACCTCCAGCTCTTGATCGATCGAAACCATTTCGCTTGGATGGCCGATGCGGCCCCAACTCATGTCGGTGATGTGGAGCAGGCCGTCGATGCCTCCCAGATCGACAAACGCGCCGAAGTCGGCGATGTTCTTGACAATCCCGCGACGAATCTGCCCCGCCTCCAGCGTCTCCATCAACTGCTTCTTGCGCTCGGTGCGTTCCTGCTCAATCAAGGCGCGACGCGAGACCACAATATTGCGACGGGCCTCGTCGATCTTGAGCACTAGGCACTGAATCGCTCGACCGCAGTAGTCGCCGATGTCGGCGGGACGACGGATATCGACTTGACTGGCTGGCAAAAAGACATTGACGCCCGAGATGTCGACGAGCAGGCCGCCCTTAATCTTGCGGGTCACAAAGCCTGTCACCACATCGTCTTCATGGACGCTTTCCATGACCCGTAGCCAGTCTTCAATCCGACGGGCTTTGCGCTTTGAGAGCGTGATCAAGCCTCGCTGCTCTTCCAGTTGGCCGTCCTCAAACTCCTCCAGCAAAACCTTGACGATATCGCCAATCTGCGGGGCGGGTTCTGTTTCGTCCCACTCATTGCGAGGAATATGTCCTTCGCTTTTATAGCCGACATCGACGAGAACAAATTCGCTATCGACTCGCAGAATCTTGCCGTGAAGAACCGCATTGACCGCCAGTGTGCCAGCCCCGATTGAGTAATCTTCATCCACGGCACCAGCCATGGCGAGTTCGAGTTCCTGGTTGAGTTCATCTCCGAGTTCAAGTTCACGAATCAGATTGCGGTTGACCATGCGTAGGGGGTTTCGGCGAAAGGGGTTGAAGGAAAGGGTTTATGACGGGCCACGGTAAATCGAGCTAGGGAGTGTAGCAGGCGTTGCCTGGCTGAACAATCGAGCCTTTTTCCCCGGCCACCCCAGCTTGCCCCACCGTTCATCCAGTCGCCGCGGCGCGGATCGGGATTCGTATTGGTCGATGATCCTAAATGAGGCGAGTCAGGGACGCTCACACAGCCTCTGGATCGCTGGCCCTCGCTGGCAAAAGACCCTCTATGCCAATGCCCCGCTGCAACCTGTCACCAATGCGAATCACCACTGTTTTGCAGATGCTTGCCCTAGTGGCACTCGCTCAGGCCTGGGGTTTGGCCCCAATCGCTTTCATCTCTTCGGCCGAGGCTCAATTTCTCGACGCCGAAAAGGCCGCAACAGGCCCGACGCTGGGCGATGTGCGCACGCAAAAGTATCGAGTCGGTGTTGCCGTAACGGCCGAAGGGGGCCCTTGCCGTGGTATCTACGCCACGTTGCCGGTGCCCGCCGACTGGCCTGAGCAGAAAGTGCAGATCGTCAGCGAGGATCTTTCGCCCGATGTGCGGGGCCTGCGATATCGGACGCTGGCCGGGGGTGTCAAGCAAATGATCATCGAGATTCCTGATCTGCCCGCCGGCGAGAAGGCTCATGCCATCGTGACATTTGCAATCGAGCGAGCGGCGATCATCGCTCCAACGCAAACGCAGTCGCTCTCAATTCCCGCCAAGCCCGACCGCGCCTTGCGCGCCTTTTTGGGAACTAGTCCGGCGATTGAAACGCGGCACCCCAAGATTGTAAAGCTCGCCCATGCTACGGGAGACGGCCTCGAAGGCTGGCAGAAGGTGGAGGCGATTTACGATACCGTGCGAAAAAAAGTCGAATATCGAAACGGCGAGTTGAAGGGGGCCGCTCGGGCGCTGGCCGATGGCTGGGGCGATTGCGAAGAACTCACCTGTCTGTTCATTGCCATGGCCCGGGTCGAGGGGATTCCCGCCCGCACCGTCTGGGCCGAGGGACATTGCTATCCAGAATTTTATCTTGTTGACGCATCGGGGACGGGCTGGTGGTTTCCCTGCCAGGCCGCCGGATCACGGGCCTTCGGTTCGATGCCCGACCAATTGCCACTCTTGCAAAAGGGAGACAGCTTTCGGGACCCGGATCGCCCCGGCCAAACGCTGCGGTATGTGTCAGAATTTTTGCGAGGTTCTGCCGTTGGCGGCGGTGGCTCACCGCAGGTGGTATGGATTCGCGAAGGGGCCTAAAGCGAGCCGAGCTGTATGTGCCAGCGGGCAAAAGGCGTTCACCGCATGTTGATCGCAATTAGTAACTGCGATCGCCACCGGCATACATCTCGTCGCCAAATCGGCTCGTCTCGCCGTAGCGGCCCGGTTCCTTGGCAACGGGTGTGAACCATCGCGGCAGGATCGGCAGGTTCGCTTCTTTCCAGACCGCTTCCAGCCTGTCGCCAGCCAGCTTGACAAGTTTTTCGCGGCCGCGACCGACGAGTGTCGAGCGATCGGCCCAAGGAGTGACAGGCCCGTCAAAGCCTGCCTGCTCAGCATGCGTCAGCACGGCTGCCCCATTGATCACGCCCGTTTCGCCCGGCATCAAGCGGTGAACTTTCTGCAGTTGGTCTGTTGCCACATCGCGAGGGGCGTCAGAAAGTCGTACCTCAATGATTCGGCCCTTGGGAACACGAGCAATCATATCGAGCGACTCGCCTGTGACATGCAACGCCCAGGCATCGATCACAACGCCAATGTTTTTATGAGCGGCGGTAACAAGGCCGATGAGACCCTCAAGGGTGTGAATAAATTGATGCTGCTTGCCGGTCCTGGCTTCTGGTTCCGGGACGATTCCTAGGCCGAGACTCACACCCCGAGCGGCCAGCAGATCGCCAACGGTGTCGAGTCGAGTGCGATAGAGTTCAAAATAATCCTTGAACGAATGTTCGTCGGAGGCGGGAGCGATTGTGATCACCGCACGGGTTGCCTCGGTTGCCTCAGCTAATTCCAGTTGCCTGGGCAAGGCTGCTAGATCTCGATTGAACGCCTCGGCATCACCGCCCAGAGCCACAGGCAATTGGAATGTGCCAGCATTCAATCGCGCGCTCACCATCAATCGTCGGGCATGCTGCACGCTGAATGTGTCGGCCTGCTGTTGGAAATCGAGGAGATCGATATCCATTGAATCGAAGCCAAACGAAAGAGCGAGTTCGATCAGTTCGCTGGGGCGACCGGAGAGCGGCAGGCCAAATGTGCTAAGATTACGAAACATAGTCGACAATCGCTCCTCAGGAATCCACGTGACAAAAGCAGGGTCAGGAGTATGACCAAAATGGGGTTTCTTTTGAAGCCGGCCAGTTTTTCCCCGTGTTCTATGCTGGAGTCTCGACAAGTGGCAGGCATGATAGGTCACGATTCCCTCCGCAATTCCTCCGGCAAAGGTTTTTACGCATGTCGATTCTGCAAGCCATTACGCTGGGTATTGTCCAAGGGTTGACCGAGTTTCTGCCGATCTCAAGCACTGCACACGTGCGGATCGTGCCGGCTCTTCTGGGTTGGCCAGACCCCGGTGCCGCCTTCTCGGCGGTCATCCAGTGCGGCACGCTCTTGGCAGTTTGCATGGCGATGCGGCAAGACATCGGCAGGCTCTTGCATGGGTCGTATACGGCTCTTATTGCAGGCAGGCCTCTGGAGACGGTCGAATCTCGAATGGTGATGATGATCGCTTTTGGCACATTGCCGATCGTGGCCGTGGGTCTTGCCGCCCGCCATATGATTCGTGGTCAGGCCCGCGATCTGAGCGTGGTCACAGCCGCGCTGCTGCTGGGCACAATTCTGATGATGCTGGCCGAAGCGGTCTCGTGGTGGCGATCCCGTCAGGCTCTGGTTGAACGCAGTGGCCTCCAGAGCGTGCGGTTTACAGACGGCCTGACGATGGGGTTGATGCAAGTGATGGCACTGATTCCAGGCACATCGCGCAGCGGTGTGACAATTTCCTCAGGGATGTTTACTGGCCTCGATCGCCCTACCGCTGCAAGGCTCTCTTTCCTGCTCTCGCTCCCAGCCGTTGCGGCTGCTGGATTGCTTGAAGCCTGGCAGCAGCGGGAGGAAATCTTCGGCTCGTCTGCGGCCATTACAACGGCAGTCCTGGGCACGCTCGCGGCAGCCTTGGTGGGCTATCTCTCGATTCGCTGGCTGCTCAGAATGCTCGCGAGTCAGACTCTTTGGCCGTTTATTCTTTACCGACTCACTCTGGCTGGCCTGCTTGGGTGGTCGCTCGCGGCGGGCTGGCTGCCGGTCGTCGCTTGAGCTGCGGGGAAATCGCAGCCATTTATAGCCCCTGGCTCACGAGGGTTATTCCAGCCACGCCGATTCTAGCGATTCGGCCATCGATTTTGGTCGACTTGTCTCTCTGCGGCGACTTTGCCGTCGCCCTTTTGCGGCGTAGATACCTGTGGAGACATTTTTGCTTTACGGAGGAATCGACCATGAGTATGCCCCCCCTCACTGCCAAATGTTGCTCCTCTCAGGGGCGGGTGATTGTCGTCGGCAATGATCGCCGTAAAGCTTCCGGTACGGCACAGTGGCTGTGCGGCCTCGGCTGGCACGCGAGCGCCGCCGGAAACACCGCCGAGGCGATGCAGTTTTTCAGTCGTGAAATTTGCGATGCGTGCGTGATCGATGCCAGTGTGCCAGCACATTCTGTAGCCAGTCTTGTGGCATCGCTACGGGCCACGGCACCTGCTTCGGGCATCGTGATGGTGGCAGTGTCCCGGGCCAGCATCGCTTTGGTACGAGATCGTTTGGATTTGGGTTTCGATGCGGTTGTGACCACTCCACTGCGAGGCGACGACTTCGTTCGAGCCATCAAGAAGGCTTGCTGTGATCGTTCGTCGCGAGGCTCCAAGCCGGAAGAAGCCCCCCCGCTCAGCACCACACTGCTGGGATCGCACCGAGCCATTGAACAGGTGCTCGATGTCGTCAGTCGAATTTCGCAGACCACAGCCACGGTGCTGATTAGCGGCGAGAGTGGTACGGGCAAGTCGCTGGTGGCCCGCGAGATCCACAAGCTAAGTCGTCGCCGTCGAGGCCGATTTGTCGAGGTGGCCTGCGGCAGTCTCAGCGAGTCACTGCTAGAAAGCGAACTCTTCGGTCATGTGGCCGGGGCTTTTACCGGCGCCACGGCCAACCGCGACGGAAAATTCCTGCAAGCCGATGGGGGCACGATCTTTTTGGACGAGATCGCAACGGCCTCCCCATCAATGCAAGTGAAGCTTTTACGAGTGTTGCAAGATTTGCACTTTGAATCAGTTGGTGGCGCGCAAACGCACGCTGTTGATGCCCGGATTATTCTGGCCACCCATGAAAATCTGGAGCAGCTTGTGGCGGCCGGCACCTTCCGCGCCGATCTCTTTTGGCGGATCAATGTCGTTACGATTGAAATGCCCTCGCTGCGCAACCGAGCCAGCGACATACCGCTCTTGGCGACGCATTTTCTAGCTGCGGCTGTCGGAAAAGCCGGGCGGTATGTGGAGGGCTTCACTGCGGCCGCGATGAACGCTCTTCGTTCACATGAATGGCCGGGCAATGTGCGAGAATTAGAGCACGCCGTTGAACGCGGTGTCTTTTTAGGGCGAGGGTCCCTCATCGATATCTGCGATCTGCCGCTGGCAGTGGCCGCAGGCTCTGCCGTTCCTGGGGCTGCTAGCCGCACTCAGTCAATGGCATCACTTAAAAGTGCCATGGCTCAGCCTGAGCGACAATTAATCATCGACGCACTGGACCGCCACGGTTGGCGACGCGATGCTGCAGCTCGCTCGCTGGGTATCAATCGCACAACGCTCTACAAGAAGGTGAAGCGTCTGGGCATGAACCTAGCCGCACTTGAGCCGACCTCTTAGCAAACGGCGGCCCGAGAGCCTGTCCTACCTATTTGTGCGGCTTGTCGCCGGGCGCTGGCGGAGTGTCGGCAGAATGGCCTTCGCCAAATGCAACGACATCAGCAATGCGGTCGGCGGCCGGGCCGAAAATCAGCTCCCTGTTTTCAAACAGGCTTTCGGGATCTTGATCCAAAAGCCGCATCCGTCGCTTGCGAAACAAGAAAAATGCCGCCACAGCCATAACCGTGGCAGCCATGGCGGCGAGCGTCAGTCCGATTTCGGCGCGACCAATCAAGGCCTCGATCCGATCCCCAAAAGCATACGAGAGGCCAAAGAATCCACTGATGACGATTGAGGCACAGATGAAGTCAGCGAATAAAAACCAGCGATATTTTACGCGCAGAATCCCTGCCGTGAGATAGAAGGGACTGCGCAGGCCGACTAGAAATCGGGCTACAAAAAAAGCCTTGATGCCGTGTTTGTGAATCAGGTCTTCGATGGTTTTTTCCCGTTCTGCCGTCAAAAAGCCAGACCACCAAGGGTGCTCTTTAAGGACTTTGGCCCCAAAAAAATAGCCGATTGAATACATCAGGCTGTCGCCCAACAAAGCTCCTATCAGGCAGGCTGGCAGAGCGTAGTACCAGTGCAAACCACCCGCCCGACTGGCTACGCCTGCGGCGACGATAGGCACCTCTTCCGGCACGGGAAGCCCG
>Ga0335396_10000632_pt1 | contig 47975 bp, 45 predicted proteins | sample FRY02_FD_205743 | JGI IMG/M metagenome (GOLD analysis project Ga0335396, IMG submission 205743) | Freshwater microbial communities from Lake Fryxell liftoff mats and glacier meltwater in Antarctica - FRY-02 (spades assembly) (version 2) | ecosystem: Environmental > Aquatic > Freshwater > Ice >...
GCGAGCCTTCTGAAAAAGCCGCCATGGTGCTGGCTGCCTGCGACAGACTCCACAGCACCAGCGGGGGGGCAAGCGACACCGAATTGAAAGAGTTGGCAGTCAGGCCGACCAGCTCGCCGGTTGATGTGCGTGCCGTCACGATGGTCACGCCAGTCGCAAACATGGCCAGCGAGGCACGAAACTCGCGCTGCGAAAAACTCGGCGCTCTGGCTTTTTGCACGACGTTTTTTATAGGGGACAACATCTTAGGAATTTGGCTGAAATACGTGGCGACTCATCTTGTCGGTATAGACGCTACGGAGTAATTAATGATTGTGCCCGACAGGCAGTAACCAGTAACAACCGCCGGGTAAACGGCAAGCTATGCGTTTTCACTCGCTGCTGCCATTGGTATTTGCTACGCTTTTAATCGTGTCACGGCGCCCTTGGTCAAGCCTCGATGCGGATGCAGACATTTGGCCTGAAGCTCGCCTGCTCGCCCTTGTGGGCATAGCCCAGCGGATTCGCCACCACGCGACAACCATGCGCCACATAGTCGATGGCGCAGTGCAAGTGACCATGCATCCACACGCTTGCCAGCGGCAGCAAATCGTCAAGCGAGTTACAAAACCCGGCTGTGCCCGGCGTGATGCCGTAGCGCGGGTCGGCGCTGCGCAGGCTGGGCGCAAAGTGGGTGATGACGACGGTGGGGCCAGCAAACGGCGTGCTAAGCGCCTCGCGCAGCCACCCTTGGCTAGTGAGCCCTTGCTCACGCACCGCATCAGCCAGCATCGGCTGCCCGGCTTGCAGAGAGTGGTTCTTTTTCAGGTAAAAATTCGCCGCCCTGAAGGCTTTTTCACGCGCTTTGAGCTGCTCACTTAGCGTCATCTCGCCACTGGTGGTGCTGGCCATCGGGCCGGTGCTGAGCGCATCAAAATCCGCCCACAACGTGCAGCCGACAAAGCGCACGCCGCTGCGCACCACGCATTGCCGCTCCAGCCACACCATGCCAAGGCGCTCGCAGGTCTCGCGCAGGCGGGCGTGGGCCTCGTCAAAGTCCAGTCCGTCGTACTCGTGATTGCCAGGAATGAAAAAAACCGGTGTTGGCCAGCTAGCGCCACCCTGCGCTACGGGCAAGGGCGAAAAGCGCGCCAGTCCAAAATCTGCAATCTTCAGGCTAACGAGCTGTGAATTCTTTTGGTACGAGCCGATATCCCCCGCCAACACCAGTAGGTCTGCGCCAGGCACGGGCAGCGCGGTGAAGTGCGGATTCGACTCCAGGTGCAGATCAGATAAAAGCTGAATGTTCACGCGGTGATTGTGCGGCATGGGCATCAAAGCCTCGAAAAGCCCAATTCATGCGCAGCAACGCGCAAGCACCCCGACCGAGTGGGGTGAGCAAGCTTTTTGGCAAGCCGTTGGCGGGCAGGCGAAGCGAAAAGAATTATTTTTCATCAACCACAAACGCTTTTTCAGCCGCCCGACTGACGGCCTGCCTGAGCCATCGGTGCGCACCCTGCTGTTCTGACCGCTGGTGCCATACCGCATCCACATGCACGGGTGACACATCAAACGGCAGCGAGCGCAGCACCAGCTGGTCAGCGATGCCGGTCACGCGGACAAAATGACGCGGCAGTACCGTCAACAAATTCGAATTGGCCACCACGCGGCCGGCCGTGAAAAACTGGTTGACGGTGAGTACCACCTTGCGCTCGCGGCCCAGCGAGGCCAGTGACTCGTCAATAAAGCCATAAGGCCGGCCCGAAAAGCTCACCAGCATATGGCGTGCCGCACAAAACCTGTCCAGCGTGAAAGGCTCATTGGCCAGAGGATGGCCGGCGCGCATCACACACACATACTCGCCGTCGTAGAGCCGCAGGTGGTTGAACGGCATGGGCTCACCGCTTTGCGCGCGTGCCGTCAAATCAGCCAGCGCCGAGGGGAAGTAGCCGACCGCTAGGCCGCAGGTCTCTTCGTCAAGCAGCCGCCGGGGGTCGCGCGTCGTCAGCGGCACCACCCGGATGGACACACCGGGCGCTTCGCGTTCAAGAATGTCAACCAACCCCGGTATCAGCTCGGCTGCCGTCGCGTCAGCCATAGCCAGCACGAAAGTGGAGGTGGCCGTGGCGGGCTCAAACGTACTGGGTGCTAGCGCCTCCTGCAATTGCTGTAGCGCCTCACGCACCGCTGGCCAGATGCTGAGGGCGCGTGGCGTGGGAGTCATGCCCTGGCCGCTGCGCTGCACCAGCTCGTCGCCCAGCGTCTCGCGCAGGCGGCGCAGAGCGTTGCTCACCGCTGGCTGGGTGAGCGCCAAGTTGCGCGCGGCGCGGGTCAGACTGCGCTCGGCCATCACCTCGTCAAAAACGCGGAGCAGGTTCAAATCCAGCGTACGGAAGTTGGGGAGCATCAAGAATTCCTCATTCGGGAGATCAAGTCATCACTAATGTGAATAACTATCATCATAAAGATAAAGTTGAATAGCATTAGTAATAACCCTAATATAGCGCTACCGGCCGATATTGTTTGGCCGGGTATTGCAAAAAAGAGGAACCGCCATGACCAGCTTCGTCGATCTCGAATATTCCAGACGGCACCTAGGTGTTGAGCGCGTTGAGTCGGCGATTGATGCCGCGCAGCATTTGCGCCATGAGTTTACCGGCGCACGCAGCCTGGCCACGCTGCTGCTTACTGCCATCGCCGCCGCCGTGATGGTGGTCGCCTACCAGGTGATGGACAGCGTTGCCGAAGGCCACTTGATGGTGATCTGGATTGCCATGTGGGTCGCCGCATTTGTGGTGCTCGCCACGTTCACGGGTGCCGCGTTGCAGTTCGTCCTGCGCCTGAAAGCCAGCCTGGATACGTGGTCGCGCCACATCGCGCAAGCCAGGGCTGAGGAGCGTCTGTGGGTAGCCGCCCAAAACGACCCGCGCGTGATGGCTGATTTGCAGTGCGCCATGACCCGCAACGAACAAACGCTCGATGCGACCGCATCAGCCACCCTATCAGCCACCCCACTTACTATGGAATCACCCGTAGTAGTAGCGTCCAATGCCCGCGCAGCTGGCGCGCGCAAAGTCCGCCTTGGCGGTGCAGATTTACAGGCCTACCAGCACAGCTACATTTAAGCATCGCCACCAGCGTTCGCATCTGACGCACATAAAAAAGCCACCTCGACGGGCGGCTTTTTTGCGGCTTGCTGCCAGACGAGCAAGCGGCCTACGCCATCGCGGCCAAACGTGTCTCAAGCGCCTGCTTGTTGTCGCTGAGCGCCTTAGGCAAGTGGTGCTCTAGTTGCTTAAACAGCGCGGTATGCAGTTCCATCTCTTTCAGCCAAGAGGCCTTGTCGATGCTGGTAACGGTTTTGAACTGCTCGGCACTGAAGTCTAGGCCTGTCCAGTTGATCTCTTCATAAGACGGGCTGACACCGAAGACGTTTTCCGCGCCTTTGGCAGTGCCTTCAAGACGGTCAATCATCCACTTGAGCACGCGCATGTTCTCGCCGTAGCCGGGCCAGGCAAAATTGCCATCTTCACCCTTGCGAAACCAGTTAGCGGTGTAGATTTTGGGCAGTTTTTTGCCGCTCGCCTCGCCTGCGGCCTTGAGCTTGTCGCCCATGTCCAGCCAGTGCTGGAAGTAGTCACTCATGTTGTAGCCGGTAAACGGCAGCATGGCAAACGGGTCGCGGCGCACCACACCGGCCTGGCCGGTTGCTGCGGCAGTGGTCTCGCTGCCCATGGTTGCGGCCATGTAAACGCCCTCAACCCAGTCGCGCGCCTCGGTCACCAGCGGCACGGTAGTCGAGCGGCGGCCACCGAAGATGAATGCATCAATCACCACGCCTTGGGGGTCGTCCCAGGCACTGTCAAGGGCCGGATTGTTGACGGCTGCTACGGTGAAGCGGGCGTTCGGGTGAGCGGCTTTTGCACCGGTTTCTTTGGCGATTTGCGGGGTCCAGTCATTACCTTGCCAGTCGATCAAATGGGCAGGCGTGCCGCCGCCGTCTTTTTCCATACCTTCCCACCAGACATCGCCGTCGTCGGTCAGGCCAACATTGGTGAAAATCACGTTTTTGTCCAGGCTGGCCATGCAGTTCGGGTTGGTCAGCATGTTGGTGCCGGGGGCCACGCCAAAGTAGCCGGCCTCAGGGTTGATGGCGCGCAGCGAGCCGTCTGGCTGCGGCTTGATCCAGGCAATGTCATCGCCAATGGTGGTGACTTTCCAGCCTTCAAAACCAGCGGGCGGTACCAGCATTGAAAAATTGGTCTTGCCGCAAGCCGACGGAAAGGCCGCCGCAACGTGGTATTTTTTGCCCTTCGGATTGGTCACGCCGAGTATCAGCATGTGCTCGGCCAGCCAGCCTTCGTCCCTGCCCATATTACTGGCGATGCGCAGCGCAAAGCACTTTTTGCCCAGCAGCGCATTGCCGCCGTAACCCGAACCAAACGACCAGATCTCGCGGGTCTCGGGGTAATGCACGATGTACTTGGTTTTGTTGCAGGGCCACTTCACGTCTTTGCCACCAGCGACCAGTGGCGCGCCAACGGTGTGTACGCAAGGCACAAAGTCACCCTCAACGCCCAGCACGTCAAACACCGGCTTGCCCATGCGCGTCATGATTTTCATGTTGACGGCAACGTAGGAGCTGTCAGACAGCTCGATGCCGATGTGGGCAATCGGCGAGCCCAGCGGACCCATGCTGAATGGCACCACATACATGGTGCGGCCAGCCATGCAGCCATCAAACAGCTGTGCCAATGTGGCGCGCATCTCAAGCGGAGCCATCCAGTTGTTGGTTGGGCCGGCATTTTCTTTTTTGGCCGAGCAGATATAGGTACGGTCTTCAACCCGGGCCACGTCGCTTGGGTCGCTACAGGCCAGAAAGCTGTTCGGGCGCTTGGCTTCGTTTAGCTTTTTAAACGTACCGGCATCCACCAGTTGCTGGCACAGGCGCTGGTACTCGGCATCACTGCCATCGCACCAGTAAACCTGCTCCGGCTTGCACAGGGCCACCATGTCGGCAACCCAGGCAATCAGTTTGGCATTCTTGACGTAGCTGGGCGTATTAAGGTTGAGCCCTTGCATCGCAGGATGGTTCATTGAGAAAACTCCAAAGTTAAAAAGCGCTATTTCTGCAATCGTTTTGAAGCGCAAAGCCACCAGTGGCTTTGCGGTCAAAACAATTGTGGAAATAACGCTGGCCACAACGCGGACGAAGGGCAGGATTTCAAGTTTCAAAAGGCAAGCGGACGAGCTATTTTAAGAACCCTTTGAAAAATTACAGGCGTATTACAGCCTAAAGTTATGCAAAACTTGCATGAGATTATGTTCGTGTTTTTGACCTGCGATCAGTCACAAGCGGGTTGAACTCGACTTGGTTTTAGGCGAGCCCCAACGCAAAAAGGCCACCCTTGGGTGGCCTCGACTACAAGGACGCGAAAGCGTCCGGCGAGCTATCAAGCCATGTAGATGGCGATAAAGGCCAGCAAAAATATCAGCACGCCACCCGCCACCGGCAACACGATTGGGATCATCGGCACAATGGCTTCGATCGCATCCGGCTCGTGTGCCGGCGAGGCACTGCGGTGGGCTACAGGGCTGTTGTGATCGACTGGGCTGGACATAGGGATTCCTAGGGCTGAGAAAATTAGAGTCTGATTTTACCACTTGCCCAAGCCCGTCACAAACGCAGGCTGGCCAGCGTTTTTTGCACCGCCCTGGCAACGCATACCAGCGCAGCATGGCCCACTCAACCCGCGATTAAAACCACACGGTCTTCCACGTTGCCCAAAGCTGCCAAAAACGTTACTTTTTGACCCGCGCCCAAAAAGCCTTTTTTAGAGCGATTGACGAGAAAATACAGCCAGCCTTAGCCCTTCCAGCGCGGCCTGCTGAGGGGCGCTTGCCAACGTCACTGCGCTGACTACGGCCACCCCATCAACGCCACACGTCAACACGCCGGGCGCGCCCTGCGGCTGACACGTCCCACGGCAGCAGCGACGAAGCCCACGCACACTGTCAATGCGCGTGGGCAAGGTCACCGACCATGACCTCCCCGGCAATTCATCATCCGAGATTGTCGATTAGGAGCCGATGCCCTACATTGCCAGTGGGCTGAAGCACTGCGTCAGCGGGCCGCGCGCAATCATCGCTCACTGCAAGGCGAACTGATTGGCAAGCTGCATCATTCAACCACCACAGGCACTCGCCCACCCAGCGCACACATCAGCTGATAGCCCACCGTACCCGCAGCCTGCGCGATGTCGTCAATGGACAGCAGCGCGCCTTGTCGGCAAAGAAAATGTGGTGGCGCTGGTGACTGAGCGAAAAGTTAACTACAGCGCGGTGCTGATCTGGTTTGTAGGCGTGGTCTGCTACCACGCCTGCGCGCAACTCGCGCCCAGCTGGGGCGCAACCTTGCCAACGTTGGCTTTGACATTTGCGTTGGCGCGGCTCACAAACGATAAATCAGTCAAAAACGACTAAAGTCGGCTTCAAAATAGCACTTTTAGATATCTAAATAGGACTGTATCCCAATGAATATGGGCGTGACCAGATACTTTTTTAATAGCAACTAGAGAGCCATCAACCGCATGGGCTGCGGTGCAAATCCGTGGTTCAGCGGTCCGCTGCCCGCACCAGTTTTCACGCTGGCCCCGGCATCTAACGCGCCACGCACAAACAGCCGCGCGCTATCTACCGCATCCACCAGCGACGCGCCCAAGGCAAGGTGTGCCGCAATCGCCGACGACAGCGTGCAACCCGTGCCATGCGTGTTGGCGGTAGCAATGCGCGGTGCGCGCATCCAGTACGGCTGGCCACCGCGTTCCATCAGCAAGTCGCAAACCACATCACCCGCCAAATGCCCACCCTTGATCAGCACCGCCCGCGCGCCCTTGGCCAGCAGCTCACGCGCGGCAAGTGCCATATCGGCTTCGCTGGTCAACGGCCTGCCCACCAGCAACGCTGCTTCGTCAAGATTGGGCGTGACCAGCACGGCACGGCCAAACAGTTCTTTAACCAGTGCCATAATCGCGGGGCTATCAATCAGCACCGCGCCACTGGTAGCCACCATCACCGGGTCCAGCACCACACGCTGCAAGCCGTGGCGGTCAATAGCCTCGGCAACGGTGCGCACGACCTCGGGTGAATGCAACATGCCGATCTTCACGGCATCAACGCCAATGTCTTCAAGCACAGCATCAATCTGGTCGCGCAACATAGAAGGCGGCACACCATGAATCGCTCGCACGCCCGTGGTGTTTTGCGCCGTCAGCGCAGTAATCGCCGTCATGCCGTAGCAGCCGAGAGCAGCAAAAGTTTTAAGGTCAGCCTGAATGCCAGCACCGCCACCGCTGTCAGAGCCTGCGATGGTCAGGAGTCGGGGGTATTGGTGTTTGAAGGGCTGATTTTTCATTTACCGCGATGCTAGCGGAATACTGGGCCGCTAATGGGAAAAGCACCTGATGCGCGTGTGTCAGGTGCTTGAATTTTTTGGTTCCGCTGGTTACGCCCATATGCAGGGCATTGTGGTTACTTTTTTGCCTCAAAAACAGTCTGAAAAAGCCCGAAAAGCCTTTTTAGAGCGATTGACGAGAAAATACACCCAGCCTTAGCCCTTCCAGCGCGGCCTGCTGAGGCGCGCTTGCCAGCGTCACTGCGCTGACTACGGCCACCCCATCAACGCCACACGCCAACACGCCGGGCATACGCGCCAGCGAAATACCGCCTATGGCCACCACGGGTATCTTGGGGTAAAGCGTTGCCTGCTTGGCCCAGGTGGCCAGACGCTCCAGGCCCACAGGTTCATAGGGCATGACCTTGAGCGTGGTCGGGTAGATCGGGCCAATTGCCAGGTACGACGGCTGCACTGCATGGGCGCGCGCCAGCTCGGCTGGCGTGTGGGTGGACAGGCCCAGCCGCATTCCCGCGTTGTGCAAGGCGGCTAGGTCGGCGGTGTCTAGATCTTCCTGACCGAGGTGCACGCCATAGGCATTTGCCGTAAGCGCGAGTTGCCAGTGGTCGTTGATGAAGACCTGCGCACCCGGCACTTTGTTGCCCGCGCTAACTGCTGCACGTACCTGCGCGGCAATTTCACCAGGGGAATGGTCTGTCGCCTTGATGCGCAATTGAATGCTGCGAACGCCCCAAGCCAGCAGGCGTTCAACCCACTCGGCGGTGGGAACGACCGGGTAAAAACCGATGCGGCCTGTCAGCGGTGCAAATGAAGTGGCGTTCATGGCGCGTGCCAAAACGGCATTCCGACTGTGGCAGTCGATGCCTGCGCAGCAGCCCGCTCGGGCATCGGGGTTGACTCATAAGCCGCGCGCCCGGCTGCCACGGCACCGGCAAAGGCGCGCGCCATTCGTACCGGGTCTCCGGCCTGTGCTACGGCGGTGTTGAGCAATACTGCGTCAAAGCCCATCTCCATCACCTGTGCGGCGTGTGATGGCCTGCCCAGCCCGGCATCGACCACCAGCACCGCATCCGGCAGGCGCCTGCGCATGGTCTCTAGCGCGAAGGGGTTCAGCGGCCCACGGCCTGTGCCTATCGGCGCGGCCCACGGCATGATGGCGGCGCAACCAGCATCACGCAAACGCTGCGCCATCACCAGGTCATCGGTGGTGTAGGCAAATACATCAAAGCCGTCTTTGGCCAACACGCTTGCAGCCAGCAGGGTGGCCTGCGTGTCGGGTTGCAGCGTGTAGTCGTCGCCAATCACTTCGAGCTTAATCCAGCTGGTAGCAAAAATCTCGCGCGCCATCTGCGCCAGCGTGATGGCTTCTTCCGCTGTGTGGCAGCCTGCGGTGTTGGGCAATATGCGGCAACCCATGCTTTGCACACGCTGCCAAAAGCTATTGCCACCACCGCTTTCAGGTTGCAGGCGACGCAGGCCAACCGTCAGCACTTCGCATCCACTGGCCTGCACTGCGTCGCTTAAAACCTGTGGCGACGGGTAATGTGAAGTGCCAAGAAAAAACCGGCTTTGCAGCGTGCTGCCGGCGACTTGCCAAGGGGTGCCATCGGCGATGGTGTTCGTTGAAGTGGTCATTCTTAACCTCCGGCAATTGGCGTGATCACATCAATGCGGTCGCCTGCTTGCAAAGCGCGATCAGGCCACTGCGGGCGCGGCACAAAGGTGTTGTTGATGGCGCAGGCAAAGGCGTTTTTGAAGTCGTAGCCCTGCGCTTGCAGCAATGCGTGCAAGGTGGCTGCGTCAGTCGCTATGCGCTTGCCGTTCAATGAAAGTTGAAAAGTCGTCATGCCGGTTCTCCGCCGTCAATTCCCAACAATTTATGGGCCAGTTCATCGACCACCGCCGGCGCGCACAAATAGCCATGCCGGTACAGGCCGTTGATATGCCACACGCCATCCCGCAGTGCCACGGCGGGCCGGTGGTCGTCCAGTGCCGGGCGCAAGGCGGCAGACAGTCGCAGCACGCGCGCCTCGCCAAAAGCCGGATGCAGGCTATGCAGCGCACTGCCCAGCTCTAGCGTGGAGCGTAACGTCACCGGCCCGGTGTCTTCCGATTCCAGCTCGGTCGCGCCCACCACGAACTGGTGGTCCGGCCGGGGCACCACATACAGCGCGTAGCGCGGGTGCATCAGGCGCACCGGGCGCTGCAGGCTCACGCCGTGGCATTCCACCCGCAAGACCTCGCCGCGCACGCCGCGCAGTTGCGGCCACTGTGCCTTGCTGCCCACGCCGCGCGCATCGACCGTGACATCAAACGCATGCACCCCATCGGTACAAACCATGCGCCCCTCTTGCACCTGCTCCACCGCCTGGCCTTCATGCCACGCCACGCCGAGCCGGTCAATTTCCGTAGCCAGTGCGGCCATCCACTGGTCATTGGCGAGCTGGCCTTCGCTTTCCAGAAACAGGCCGCCTTCAAAGCGTCCGGCCAGTGCCGGCTCATGCTGTGCCAGGCTGGCGGCGTCGAGCGCGTGCACCTGCGCGCGGCAGGCCTCGGGCAGCTTGTGATGCAGCAGCCGGGTGAAGTGTTCCAGCGACGGCTGGTCGGGCGCATGAGCCACCACCAGCGAGCCTTTCTGGCGGAAATACACCGGCTCGCCGCCGCCTTCTGCCAATTCGGCAATCCAGCGCGGCCACAGCTGCATCGAGCGCTGGCCGAGCGCAAACACCACCTCGTCCGACACCGCCAGCTCGGCCAGCGGCGACAGCATGGCCGCCGCCGTCATCGAGGCGGTGTCCAACTCGGCGCGCTGCCGCGAATCAAACAGGCTGACGCGGCAGCCCGCGCGCAGCAACCGCCACGCCAGCGTGCGGCCAGCCAGGCCTGCGCCTGCGATGCCGATGTGAGGCGCGCTCATTTCAGGAGTAAATCTCGTTGCCACCCTTGCGGAACTCCTCGGCTTTTTCTTCAAAACCGGTTTCAATCTGAACTGATATCTGCTTGATGGCCATCATGCCCGGGCTGGTGGCCAACGTCGTTGTGGCTGGGTTCAGCCGCGCAAACTCGCGCACCTCTTGCGAGATTTTCATCGAGCAAAACTTCGGCCCGCACATCGAGCAGAAATGCGCCACCTTGGCGTTTTCTTTGGGCAGGGTTTCATCGTGATAAGCCATCGCCGTATCGGGGTCGATCGCCAGACGGAACTGGTCTTCCCAACGGAACTCAAAGCGTGCTTTTGACACTGCGTTGTCCCACATCTGCGCGCCGGGGTAGCCCTTGGCCAGGTCACCTGCGTGTGCCGCAATCTTGTAGGCAATCAGGCCCTGCTTCACGTCGTCGCGGTTCGGCAAGCCGAGGTGTTCTTTTGGTGTGACGTAGCACAGCATGGCTGTGCCGTACCAGCCGATGTTGGCTGCGCCCATGGCCGATGAGATGTGGTCATAGCCGGGCGAGATGTCGGTAATCAAGGGGCCAAGCGTGTAGAACGGCGCTTCAAAACAGGCTTCAAGTTGCTTTTCGACGTTTTCTTTGATCAGCTGCAGCGGCACATGGCCGGGGCCTTCGATCATCACCTGCACGTCATGCTTCCAGGCGATCTGCGTCAGTTCGCCCAGCGTGTGCAGTTCAGCAAACTGCGCTTCGTCATTCGCATCGGCAATCGAGCCAGGGCGCAGGCCATCGCCCAGCGAGAAGCACACGTCGTAGGCTTTCATGATTTCGCAGATGTCTTCGAAATGCTCGTACAGAAAGCTTTCCTTGTGGTGCGACAAACACCACTTGGCCATGATGGAGCCGCCGCGCGAGACGATGCCCGTCAGTCGATTGGCCGTCAGCGGCACATAGGCCAGGCGTACGCCGGCATGGATGGTGAAGTAGTCCACGCCCTGCTCGGCCTGCTCGATCAGCGTGTCGCGGAACAGCTCCCAGGTCAGGTCCTCGGCCTTGCCGTTGACCTTTTCCAGCGCCTGGTAAATCGGCACCGTGCCGATCGGCACCGGCGAGTTGCGCAAAATCCATTCGCGGGTTTCGTGGATGTTGTCGCCGGTCGACAAGTCCATCACGGTGTCGGCGCCCCAGCGGATCGACCAGACCAGCTTGTCGACTTCTTCTTCGATGCTCGACGTGACGGCCGAGTTGCCGATGTTGGCATTGACCTTGATCAGGAAGTTGCGGCCGATGATCATCGGCTCGCTCTCGGGGTGGTTGATGTTGTTCGGAATCACGGCACGACCGCGCGCCACTTCGTCGCGCACGAATTCGGCGGTAATCTCTTTGGGAATCGACGCGCCAAATGAATGACCAAGCTTGGGCATGCGCTCGGTCGCCAGGCGTTCGGCCAGCTGGGCGCGCACCAGGTTTTCGCGGATGGCGATGTATTCCATCTCGGGGGTGATGATGCCTTTGCGGGCATAGTGCATTTGCGATACGTTCATGCTTGCCTTGGCGCGGCGTGGCACGGGCGCATGCGCCATGCGCAGCGCGGCTAGCGCAGGGTCATTCAAACGCTCGCGGCCATAAGCGCTGCTGATGCCAGGCAGGGCCTCGGTATCCAGGCGCTCATTGATCCACGCGCCGCGCAGGGGCGCCAGGCCGCGCGTAATGTCAATTGGTGCGGTGGGGTCGGTGTACACGCCCGACGAGTCAAACAAACGCAGCGGCGGATTGGCTTCGCGGCGCGTCTGGTCGCCCTCGGCCACCAGCGTGTCGCTCAGCGTGACCTCGCGAAACGGCACGCGAATGTCGGGCCGCGAGCCATTGATGTAAATCTTGCGGGAACCGGGAAAAGGCGTGCGGGTGATGCGGCTTGTCAGGTCCGCTGCGTCGACGGAAAGAAGGGTTTTGGCCATGGTTGTCTCCAGAAGGTAGTGGGAGCCTGCCTGGAGAACCGAAAATGCTACTGGTGAATGCGACCAGAATTTCCGGAGCCAAAATTGCGTTGTTCCCTACGCGGGCATGATCCCGATCAGGTTCAGCGGGTCTCGCATCCTTTGCAGGATTGCAGCGATCTCAGCCAGACAGCTTCTTTGCAGAAACATTTCAGGCACCCCGACAAGCTAAATACATTGTAGGCACAGTTGCAAAATGGCGCAGGAAATTGTTTGGCAAGCTGCATCATTCAACCACCACAGGCACTCGCCCACCCAGCGCACACATCAGCTGATAGCCCACCGTACCCGCAGCCTGCGCGATGTCGTCAATGGACAGCAGCGCGCCTTGTGAGGACTTGCCCCACAAGGTCACCTCGCTGCCCATACCCGCAGCGGGTACTGGCGATAAATCAACCGTGATCATGTCCATGCTGACGCGGCCCACCATGCGGCAACGCACACCGCCCACCAGTACCGGTGTACCTGTCGTGCAGTGACGCGGGTAGCCGTCAGCATAGCCGCAGGCCACCACGCCGATGCGCATGGCTTGCGTGGCCGTAAAGCTGGAGCCATAGCCCACCGTGTCACCCACCACCAGGTTTTGCACAGCAATGATTTTTGACCTGAGCGTCATGGTCGGCAGCAAGCCCCAGTCAGCGGCGCTGCGCTCGGGGAAGTCAGGCGCGCTGCCGTAAACGGCGATGCCGGGGCGTATCCAGTCAGAGCGTGTGGCCAGCTCGCCTGGGTGGCGTAAAACACCCGCGCTATTGCTTAAAGACCGCTCACCGGGCAAGTCGTGGGTGACGGACTCAAAGGCCTTGATCTGCGCGGCCACGCCCTTGGAGCCGTCGGCATCGGAAAAATGCGTCAGCAATGAAATTTCGTCAACCTGAGGTAACACATTCAGGCGCGTCCAGGCGGCACGGTAACGCTCGGGTGTGAAGCCCAGGCGGTTCATGCCTGAGTTCATTTTTAAAAATACGCGGTGGGGGCTCAAAGTTTTGTGTGCGGCCAGCATGTCAATCTGCTCGTTGCAGTGCACGACGTGCCACAGGCTAAGGCGCGAGCACAACTCTAGGTCACGCGCATCAAAGCAGCCTTCCAACAGCAGGATGGGGCCACGCCAGTCGAGCGTGCGCAGCGCCCTTGCCTCGACCAAATCCAGCAGCGCAAAGCCGTCCGCGCTGCGCAGACCTTCAAAAACGCGTTCGATGCCGTGGCCATAGGCATTGGCCTTGACGATGGCCCAGACCCGGGCATCAGGCGCGGCAGTACGGACCCTGGCAAGGTTGTGGCTCAGGGCTGCGGTATGGATGGTGGCGAAAATGGGGCGAGGCATAAATAGAGTGGTGAGTGTGAAGTTTAAGGTGCGGCTAAGGGGGCCTAGGGATTGCACCCATAGGCCCCATGCTATAAACCAGCATCTCATGCAGCCAACTACTCCTAATTTGAGGTCTCAGCACCCGCTGGCACCCCGTCCATTGAAGTGATGGACACAGTTTAATGAAGCGCGGTTTTTACACCATCATGGCAGCCCAGTTTTTCAGTTCGCTGGCTGATAACGCGCTGTTTGTGGTAGCCGTGGAACTGCTCAAAACCAGCGGTGCGCCTAAGTGGCAACCGGCTGCGCTGGTGCCGTTGTTTGCGCTTTTTTACGTGGTGCTGGCACCTTTTGTTGGCGCATACGCTGATGCAAAGCCGAAAGGCCGGGTCATGTTTGTCAGCAATGCTATCAAGGTGATGGGCTGTCTGATGATGCTATTTGGCACACACCCGCTGATGGCCTATGCCATTGTCGGTCTGGGCGCCGCGGCTTATTCGCCCGCCAAATACGGCATCCTGACGGAACTGCTGCCGTCATCACAACTGGTCAAGGCCAATGGCTGGATTGAAGGCCTGACAATTGCATCCATCATTTTGGGTGTGCTGCTGGGTGGGCAACTGGTTGGGCACAGCATCTCGTCCATGCTGCTGTCCTTTGACTTCCCTTACTTTGAAACCAGCATAGACACCGGCCCTGAAGCGGCGATTGCCGTACTGATATTTTTATACGCGATTGCAGCCTGGTTCAACACCCGCATACCAGACACGGGTGTCGCAATGCGGCCCATGCCGCGCAACAAGTTCGAACTCTTGCCCGATTTCTGGACCTGCAACGCCGCCCTGTGGCGCGACAAGCTGGGCCAGATATCGCTTGCCACCACCACATTGTTCTGGGGCGTGTCGGGCAACCTGCGCTACATCGTGCTGGCCTGGAGCGCCGCTGCGCTCGGCTACAGCACCTCGCAGGCATCGTCGCTGGTTGGTGTGGTGGCGATTGGCACGGCCGTCGGTGCCATCCTGGCGTCGATGCGCATGCGGCTTGACCAGGCCACCAGAGTGATACCGCTGGGCATCGCCATGGGACTGCTGGTGATCTTGATGAACTTCATCTCCAACGTCTGGGTGGCGGCACCGTTTTTGATTTTGCTGGGCGGGCTGGGTGGTTTTCTGGTCGTGCCCATGAATGCGCTGTTGCAGCACCGTGGTCACAACCTGATGGGCGCGGGCCGATCCATCGCGGTGCAAAACTTCAACGAGCAGGCCTGCATTCTGGCGCTGGGCGCTGGTTACAGCCTGTCTACCGGCATGGGCCTGTCGGCTTTCGGCGCGATCACCGCTTTCGGCATCGTGGTGGCCGGTTTTATGTGGGTGATCCAGCGCTGGCACAAAAGCAACTGCATCAAGCACAAAGAGCAGGTTGACCACCTGCTCGCGATTGCCCGCAGCGATAACTCGCATTGACGGCATTGATCGCAGACCGTAAGCAAGCAGCGCTAGCCAGTATCGCGCTGGTTTTGAACGCCTTTGTGTGGGGCGTGTCCTGGTGGCCTTTGCGCGAATTGCAAAACGCCGGCCTTCACCCCTTGTGGTCAACCGCCATGGTGTACGTGCTGGTGCTGACTCTTTTGCTGGCGCTGCGTTTGAATAGCTGGCGCGCTTTTGGAAGCTGCCCACAGCTCTGGCTGCTGGCGCTGGTGTCGGGCCTGACAAACGTGGGATTTAACTGGGCCGTCACAGTGGGTGATGTGGTGCGGGTGGTGCTGCTGTTTTATCTGATGCCTGCGTGGTCGGTGCTCGTAGCGTGGGCCATACTGGGAGAAAAACCAACGCTTGCCTCACTGTTGCGGCTAGCACTGGCCATGGCGGGCGTGCTGATTGTGCTCAAAACACCTGAGTCGCCATGGCCCGTTCCGCAAAGTCTTGCGGACTGGCTCGCCATCATGGGTGGCTTCACCTTTGCCATCACCAATGCACTGCTGCGCAAGCTTAAATCTGCGCCCAGCGACTCCGTCATGCTGGCGATGTTTGGCGGTGGTGCTGTGCTGGCCACGGCCGCAGCGTTGGCGGGCATGACGCAGCAACTGGTATCTGCGCCCGCGCTTGCCGCTTCCGGCATTCCGATAGCGCTGGCACTGTGCCTGGCTTTAATTGTCGGCAATGTCGCCTTGCAATATGGCGCGGCGCGGCTGGCGGCCAGCACCACGGCGCTGGTCATGCTGACTGAAATTTTGTTTGCCAGCGTATCGGCAAGCCTGTTGGGTGCGGCGGAGTTCGGGCCGCGCGTGCTGATCGGTGGCGGCCTGATTATTGTTGCGGCGGTATTGGCGGCCATTGCACCCGCTGAAAAACCAGCAGACAGGCCAGCAGACACTAGCGCAAAATCCCAACCATCCTGAACTGCACGCGCAACATCGATACAAGTAGCCAGCCATGGGTACATCCAGTGTTTACGACTTTGAAGCCCGGCAAATCGACGGCAAGGACAGCCATGTCATCCGGCGTTACGCGTCGACCGACAAACTCGCAGACCTGGCGAAAGATCTTAAACGAACAGTATTCAGACCTGACGCCGAATCTGCTGCGGTAATCCGTTATATCGATACAAGGAAACTGTATTTTGGAAAATCGGAAAGCGCCGCCACACTTGCACCATTCACATTTTTTCGAAAGACTTGGATGAAAAAAATCGGGTTCCTGCTGCTGGCGCTGGCGACTGCCGGCGTTACCTGGGCGGCGCAACCGCTGTTGTCGCCGCTCGAGTTGCAGGCGCAATTGAAGGAGGCCAAGCTGCTCGTGATCGATATCCGCGATGCCAAGTCGTATGCCAAACAGCATATTCCGGGCGCGCTTTCGGCGCCCTATGGCAGCTGGCGCGGGCCGGCTTCCAATCCCGGCGAACTGCCAGACTTGCCGAAACTGACCGCGCTGGTGCAAAGCCTGGGCTTGACGGCGGCGACCCATGCGGTGGTGGTTTCGAGTGGTGCCGACGCCACCGATTTCGGAGCCACCGCCCGCGTTTACTGGACGCTCAAGGTGCTGGGGCTAAAAGAGCTGTCAATTCTGAACGGCGGCGTCAAGGCCTGGACCAAGTCCGGTTTGCCGCTCGATAATCTGCCGGTCAAGGTGAGCGCCAGCAACTACGCGCCTCAATTGGAGCATCATCTGATCGCGGCTCGCGCCGACATCGTGCCGCAAATTTCAACTGGCAAGCTGAATCTGGTCGATGCCCGTCCCGCCAATTTTTTCAATGGTGAAACCCGCCATCCCGCCGCCAAACTGCCCGGCACCATCAAGGGCGCGATCAATCTCGAACACAGCAAATGGTTCGTCCCCGGCAGCGCGCTTTTCGTCTCGGCTGCCGAAGCGAAAAAAATCGCCGCCGCCACGCCGCTGGATGCGCAGCGCGACACCGTGTCCTTTTGCAACACCGGCCACTGGGCCGCCACCAACTGGTTCGCGTTGTCGGAAATGGTCGACCAAAAGAATGTGAAGCTCTATCCGGGCTCGGTGGTCGACTGGACCCAGGCCGAAAATCGCCTGCCGATGGCCAATGTGCCAGGCCGCGCCACCCAGTTGCTGATCGATGTCAAGCTGTGGGTTGCTAAAATCGGTAAGTAGAAATGCTGAAACGTCTTCCTCTGGCGGCCGTATTGGCCGCTTTTTTTATGCTGCTGCTGTGGAATGTCTCGGTGCGACAGGCGGTGTTATTTTTGGTAGGCATCGGTATGGGCGCCGCATTGGCTGGCGCCCGCTTCGGTTTTACCACCGGTTGGCGCGATCTGGTCGAGCGGCGTGATCCGAGCGGCGTGGTGGGTCAACTGCTGCTGCTGGGCTTGGCAGCCAGCTTGTCGATGCCCTTGCTGGGTGCTTTTCCTGAGCTGCACGCGGCGCTCGGGCCGCCCAGCATCAGCTTGCTGGTGGGCGCATTCGTGTTTGGACTGGCGATGCAGATCGCTGACGGTTGCGGTTCCGGTACGCTCTATAAGGCCGGGCTGGGCGTGCCGTTGAATATGGGAATTTTGCCGCTTTTTGCACTCGGCAGTTTTCTAGGTTCGGCCCATCTGGACGCGTGGCTGAGTCTTGGCCAATGGGCGCCGGCCGACTTGGTTCAACAATGGGGCGTGGGGCCAGCCTTGGGCGTGACCTGGCTGCTGCTGGGCGCGCTGGCGCTGGCGGTGCGCGGCTGGGTCGGCAAGGGCAAGTCCTGGCTCGAATCGCGCTGGCTCTGGGGCGCGCTGGCGCTTGGCGTGCTGGCGGCGCTGAATCTGCTCATCGCCGGCCAGCCGTGGGGCGTGGTGTATGGCTTCGGCTTGGCGGCAGCCAAGGTGGCGCACGCGGTAGGCGCTTTCGATCCGGCGGCCAACGTGTTTTGGAGCCAGCCCGGTAATCTGCAGCGGCTGTCGCAATCGTTGTTGCTGGACGTGACTTCGATCACCAATATCGGCATTCTGGGCGGCGCGCTCTGGATATCGGCGCGGACCCCGGCTTCTGCCAAGCCATTGACTGCGCAGCAATGGCTAGTGGGATTGGTGGCTGGCTTCGTGCTCGGTTATAGCTCGCGCCTGGCTTTTGGCTGCAACATCGGCGCCATGTTGAGCGGGATCGCCACCGGCAGCCTGCACGGCTGGATCTGGGTGCCGATGGCTTTTGCCGGCACCTTGATCGGCATTCGCGTGCGTCGCTACTATCAGTTCTGAACCAGGATCATGACCGTCATGCACCGCACCTTGTTATTACGCATCCTCTTCTGGGCCGGCCTACTAGCCTTCCTGGCTTGGGACTGGAGGCATGCGGCGCCGATCGACCTGCGCCAGGAGCCGCCTCTGATCGCGGCCGGGTCCGGGCAGGAGGTCAGCGGCGGCCACTGCTCGATGGCCAAATAGCGGACCACGGCGCTAGTTTCCCGCCATGCCCAAGAAATGCACTATCCGAACAGTATTGAGCCCTGCCCCCAAATCCTTTGGGAACATCACGCTGAACATCGAGCCCAGCACCCTCCGAATCGGTGGGTTGACACCCGTACTCGAATTGGGCTACGAGAGAAACGCAAAATTGGGGTCAGACACCAATTTCGCTGCGCTGCATCGCACCGCGCCGTCCGGGCGAGCCGTAGGCTCGGTGAATTTGGGCTCTGGCCCAAAATTTTGCTCAAGCGCAGCTATTGACGCTTGACGGGCTCATACGATGGTGTCGGGGCTCATTTCTGCTTGGAAATACGCCAGCCGCTCAGGCCCATACCTCGTTGGACAAGGCTGCGTATTGACGTCAAGCGACGGATGAATTAACATGCAAATCGGTGATGAAGCCAAGCACCAAGTTAGGTATTTTCCAATATAAACAGGCTATGGAGACCAAGATGACTCAACGAAACGTAACGAAATCCGCGCATTGGCTACGCATGGCGGCGGCTTTTATGGCTTTGACATTCGCCGCAGTGGCGGGTGCTCAGAACATTTCCATCGCCACTGGCGGCACCGGCGGTGTCTATTACCCGATGGGCGGTGGCATGGCCGCGGCCCTGTCCAAGCACGTGCCCGGAATGGAAGCCACCGCCGAAGTTACCGGTGGCTCGGTCGACAACCTGAAACTGATAGGCAGCGGCAAGCCCTATATCGGGCTGGCAATGGTCGACGCGACCTTGGACGCCTACAACGGCGAGGGCAAGTTCGCCGGCAACAAGGTCCCGGTGCGCACGCTGATGATCCTGTATCCGAACCGCATGCACGTAGTGTCGGTCGAAGGCCGCGGCGTCAACAAGATCGGCGATCTGAAGGGCAAGCACATCTCCACCGGCTCGCCCGGCAGTGCCACCGAGGTGATGGCCTTCCGCGTGATCGAGGCGGCCGGCCTGGACAAGGATAAGGACATGAAGCGCGAACGCCTGGGCGCGTCCGAATCGGTGAATGCGATGAAAGACGGCAAGATCGACGCTTTCTTCTGGGTCGGCGGCCTGCCGACTGCCGGCGTGACCGACCTTGCCAACACGCCCAACACCAAGATCAAGATGATCGACCACGCCGACCTGGTGCCGGCGATGAACAAGAAATACGGCAATCTGTATGTCGAGGACGCCATTCCGAAGTCGACCTACCGTGGCATGGACGCCGACAACAAGCAGGCTACGGTAATGAACATTCTCGTCGCCAACGCCAGCATGGACGACAAGACCGCCTACAACATCGTCAAGACCATTTTCGATAAGCGCCAGGATCTGATCAACGTGCACAAGGAAGCGGCGAACTTCAAGCTCGAGAACCAGAAGGCCGCGGCCTCGCCGATCCCGTTCCACCCGGGCGCGATGAAATACTTCGCTGAAAAGGGCGTCAAGCTCAACTAAGACCCGGGTTGACCCCTGGGCTTATTCCGACCCCGCCAGACGGCGGGGTTTTTTCGTTTTAGCCGGGCGCACCGCCGCCCGACAGCAGAGGTGCCGAAGCCATGAGTGAGCAGACCAAACCGGGTGAGGGCATCGAGCCCGTCATCAGCGGCGAAGCGCTGAAAAAAGCCGAAGAGTTCATCGAAGAGGAAGAGGGTGCAGCCAATAAGCTGAGCGGCCGGCTGGCCACCTTCATCACCTTCGTCGCGGTGGCGATGTCGGCGTTCCATCTGTATACGGCCTACGGCATCCTCGCGACGCAGACGCTGCGCCCGGTGCATGTCGCCATGGTGCTGTTCCTCGGCTTCCTGGTGTTTCCGGTGGCGCAGCGCTACCGCCACCGCATCATGTGGTGGGACTGGATACTCGCCTTCCTGTCGGTCGCGGTAGCGGTGTACCTGATCCAGGGCGGGGACGATTTCACCGACCGCAATACCTCGCCTAACCACTGGGACATCTTCTTCGGCGTCGCGCTGATCCTGATGGTGATGGAGGTGATGCGCCGCACCAACGGCTGGATCATGCCGATCATCACCAGTTGCTTCGTCCTCTACGCCCTGTTCGGCGCCTACCTGCCGCACCCGTGGACGCACAAGGGCTATGAAGTCGGCCGGCTGATCGGTCACATGTACATGACCCTGGAGGGGATCTACGGAGTGGCCGTGGACGTGTCTTCGTCCCTGATCATCCTGTTCACCATTTTCGGTGCCTTCCTGCAGTACTCGGGCGCGGGCAAGTTCTACATCGACTTTTCCTTCGCCGCCATGGGCGGCAAGCCCACCGGCGCCGGGCGCACGGTGGTGCTGGCCTCTTTCCTGCTCGGCGGACCTTCGGGCTCGGGCGTCGCCACCACAGTGACTCTGGGCGCGGTCGCCTATCCGATGCTGGCCAAGGTCGGCTATGAAAAGAACGCCGCCGGCGGCCTGCTGGCAGCGGCCGGATTGGGCGCGATCATCTCGCCACCGGTCATGGGTGCCGCGGCATTCCTGATTGCCGAGTTTCTCAAGATCTCCTATCTCGATGTGCTGCTGATGGCGGTTATCCCGACCATTCTGTTTTACCTCGCGCTGTTCCTGATGGTCGAAATCGACGCGCGCAAATACGGCATGGGCAATACAGTTTTCGAAAAAGTGGACTCGGTCTGGAACCTGACACGCAAGTACGGGTTCCACTTCCTGTCGCTGGTCTCTATCGTGGTCTTCATGATGTTGGGCTTCTCGCCGGTGCTATCGGTATTCTGGGCGACCGTGGTGGCCTTATTGACCAGTTTCCTGCGCCCGGATTGCGCGCTGATTCCCTATGATGTTTTCCGTGGCCGGGGGCCGATCGCGAAGCAGCTCTGGGAATCGAACCTCATCAAGGCGCTGCAGGGTGGCTCGATCAGCGTGCTCAACGTCGCCGCCACCTGCGCCGGCGCCGGCATTATTGTCGGCGTCGTGACGCTGACCGGCCTCGGCCTCAAGTTCAGCTCGATCGTCATCGATCTGGCCGGCGGCGCGCTGCTGCTGACCGCGATCTACACTTCTCTGGTGGTCTGGATCGTTGGCCTGGCGGTGCCGGTGACGGCTTCCTACATCATCTGCGCGGTGATCGCAGCGCCGGCACTGATCAAGCTTGGCGTCCCCGACTTTGCCGCGCACATGTTCATTTTCTACTACGCCGTGCTGTCCGAGGTATCGCCGCCCACCGCACTGTCGCCATTCGCTGCTGCGGCCATCACCGGGGGCGACCCGTACAAGACCACGATGCAATCCTGGAAATACACCATTCCGGCATTCCTGGTTCCGTTCATGTTCGTGCTCGATCCAAGCGGTCAGGGCCTGCTGCTCATGGGTTCGACCCAGGCGCTCGCCACAGCGAACTGGTGGTCGATCGCTGAAGTCACCTTGACCGCCGCGCTGGGTGTCGCCGCGCTTGCGGCAGGCTTCCAGGGCTGGGCGCTTAGGCGCACCACCATGATCGAGCGCCTGATGCTGATCGTCGCCGGTTTTGCGCTGGTTTATCCGAGCGTTATGACGGACATGCTGGGCATTGGACTGATACTCGCCGCGCTTGCATCGCAGTACCTGCGGGGGCGCCGAGTGCTCGCCTAATGGGTCATAACTTCGCGCAGGGGCTGTCCCTGCCTGAGCCGGGCACGCGACAGCCATACTTCCACGAAACCGGCACCACCGGTGATGCGTGTTTTCGGGGAAACCGGGGTCAGGTCTGAATACTGTTCGGTTAGCAGTTTTTCGCATATTCCAAGGCAGGAGTTACCGTCTCATCCAGCAAGGTGGTGAGCAAACGGTAGCGTGCTTGGCGCCTGGGCGGCGTTCGGCAAGACGTAGTCAATCCCCCGGACCGTGACCCCCTCGGCCGATGCCTGCCACTGCTTTTTAGCGCTTGTGCCGCTCGGATAGATCACGCTGAGATAAGAGTCGGCACTGATACTAACCCGTTGCGAAGCGCCGACCACGTTCTTTGGCCGCCGCTACAATAGCGCTTGGACTGGCTGTTAGCCGGTCCAAAGAACGCTAGGGGTGCTGATCGTCGCAAGATGTTCGGCTGAGATGACACCCTGGAACTTGATCAAGGTAATTCTTGCGCAGGGAAGCGTCGCTGATTTCGTCTGGCCTTGATCCACAAGCAACCAGATGGGTCTGTGCCCTTGACCCTGCCGTCGACTAAGGAACTTCGATGGCTTTTCTACTCAAACCTACTCTCAAACCGCTACTGGCCGCATTGGCTGGCGTGCCGCTGACGTCGATGCTGGCGCTGGCGCAAACCAGCACCACACCACAAGTCCTTGAAGGTATCACCGTCACCGCCAAACACGGGCCGGTGCTAGACGCCGACAACGCAGCCGTTGGCGGCTTCAACACGCTACTGGCCAAAACGCCGCAGAGCGTGACGGTGATCGGCACCGATTTGCTGAGCGGCACAGCAACCCAATCGCTGTCGCAGGCGCTCAAACTGGATGCCTCGCTCTCCGATGCCTACAACACCACCGGCTTCCTGGAAAGCCTGTCGGTGCGCGGCTTTTTGCTCGACCAGACCAGCAATTTCCGGCGCAACGGGCTGGCCACTTCCAACTACGCGCCGATTGCGCTGGAAAACAAGGAGCGCGTCGAAGTGCTCAAGGGTGTCGCCGGCATGCAGACTGGCGTCTCGGCGCCCGGCGGGCTGGTCAACTATGTGACCAAGGTGCCGCAGAAAGAAGCCTTCACGACCGCGAGCTTTGGTGCCGACGGCAATGGCAGCAGCAAAGTGCAGCTCGACGCCAACCGGATGCTGGGCAATGTCGGCGTGCGCCTGAATGTGGCGACCGAGAATCTGCGCAGCCATTTCGAGCGTGCTGACGGCTCCCGGCAATTTGTCAGCCTGGCGCTGGCCACGGCGCTGACGCCACAGACCTCGGTGTCGGCCGACCTTGAATACCACCGCAAGTCGCAGCCCTCGGTGCCCGGGCTTGGCCTGCTCGACAGCAACGGCGACGGCGTTGGCGACAGGCTGCCCTCCGTGATCAATCCGCGCCTCAATCTCAACAACCAGAGCTGGTCACTGCCGTTTCAGGCCACCACGACGAGCGCCGGGCTGGCACTCAATCACCGCTTCAACGCCGACTGGCAGACGCGCGCCGCTATCAACACGCAACGCAGCCGCATCAACGACCGGATTGCGTTCCCGGACGGCTGCGGCAGCGTGTACCCGGGCCTGTGCGCCAATGGCGATGTGGACTTGTACGACTACCGCAGCGACGACCAGCAGCGCAAGCTGTTGAGCTGGGACGCGCATCTGGACGGCAAGTTCGCTGCGGCCGGCATGCAGCACAGCGCGCGCTTTGGCCTGGCCGGACATGAGGCCAGCGCCGATCTGCAGCCAAGGCAGGCCTACAACTACGTCGGCACGACCAATATTTACACGCCAATTGCGTTACCGGCCGACCCGAGGCTGACCGATCGCACCACCAACAACCGCGAGCGCTCGGTGCAAGCTTACGCGTCCATTAGTTCCGCCCTGACCAGCAGCCTGCAGTCTTTTGTCGGGCTGCGCACATCGAGCATGCACCGCAGCAGCGAGCGCAGCAGCAACGGCTCCAGGGCCGTGAGCTACGACCAGACCATCACCACACCGTGGGCCGCTCTAGCCTGGTCGCCGACCGACCGGTTGATGACGTATGTCTCCTGGGGCCAGGGGGTCGAGCTGGAAGTGGTGCCGAACCGGGCGGATAGATTCGCCAACAACGGCCAGGCGCTGCCGGCACTCAAGAGCGAGCAGACTGAAGTTGGCCTGAAGTGGCAAGCCAATGCGCGCCTGCTGTTCACCGCCGCCGTATTCAACATCAGCAAACCGTTTGCCGACGACGTGGCCAGCGGCACCGGCGGATTGCCGACGCGCGTTGCCGGCGCCAAGACCGCCAGGCACCGCGGCCTTGAATTGGCTTTGAGCGGTCGTGTCGATAAAGCCCTGTCGCTGCAGCTCAGTGCGATGGCGCTCGACGCCCGATACACGGCTGCGGTCGAGCCAAAGCTGGTCGGTCAGCGCGTGACCAATGTGCCGCGCTTGAAGACTTCGATGTTTGCCGACTACAAGATCGGCGCCCTGCCCGGCCTGGCGTTGAACGCGCTGGCAAGCTACGAGAGCGGCAAGACCGCAACGGCCGACGGCAGCGTGAAATTGCCTGGCGCCTGGCAACTCGACGTTGGCGCAAGCTATCAACAGCGCCTGGCCGGCAAGACGGCGCTGTGGCGAGTCAATGTGGAGAACCTTGCCAACCGCATTGACTGGCGCGAGGCACCGACCACGTCCTGGGGCGGTATCTACCTGTTCCCGTCCACGCCCCGCACACTGCGCGCCAGCGTGACGGTCGACTTCTAGGAACCCGATGACAGCCACCGCTTTCACGCTGCTGGGCACTGCCGTCACATGGCTGGAACTGATTGCCTTTGTGCTGGCACTGGCCAGTATTGCCTTCAACGTGTTCGAGATCCATTGGGGCTGGCCGCTGACCATCGTTGCCAGCGCGCTCTATGCTTGGCTGTTTTACGCCAGCAAGCTGTACGGTGAAACCGGCGTCAACCTGTTCTTTGCGCTGACCGCCGGCTGGGGTTGGTGGCAATGGCTGCGCGGCCAGCGCGACGCCAGCGGCACAGCGCTGCGTATTGCCCAGTTGCAGCGTCGCGGCTGGGCGCTGAGCGCCGTCGCCTGGGCGCTGCTGTGGCTGGCGTGCGCCTGGCTGCTGCGCACGCTGACCGACTCCGATGTGCCGTGGGCCGACGGCTTTGTCACTGCCGGCAGCATCGTCGGCATCGTGTTGCTGGGGCGCAAGTACATCGAGAACTGGCCGACTTGGCTGCTGGTTAATGCCGCCAGCATCGCGCTGTTTGCCTACAAGGGCTTGGCACTCACCGTCGTGCTGTATGTCATCTTCTTCTTGCTGGCAATCTGGGGCTGGATCGGCTGGCGCAAGCGTTTGCCTATCGCAACGCAATGAGCACGCCGAAGCTGATCTGCATCCTCGGCGCCGAGAGCACCGGCAAGACGACGCTGGCGCGCGCGCTCGGCGCCGAGTTCGGCTGTCCCTGGGTCACTGAATACCTGCGCGATTTTTGCGACGCCCAGGGCCGCACGCCCACACGTGACGAGCAGCGTCTGATTCTGGAAGCACAGTGTGCGTCCGAGCAGGCAGCGCAACTGCTGGCGCAACAGCAGGGCGCGCCCTGGGTGTTCTGTGACACTGCGCCGCTGCTGACGGCGGTGTACAGCGATTTCATCTTCGCTGACCGGACGCTGCATGAGCACGCCCGCGCGCTGCATGCGCGCTATGCACTGACGCTGCTGCTGGAGCCGGATCTGGACTGGATCGCCGACGGTTTGCAGCGCGACGGCGAGCACGTGCGGGCGCCGGTCACGCGCAGTCTCAGGATCGAGCTCGATGCGATCCAGGCGCACTACGTTGGCATTGCCGGTTGCGGCCCGCAGCGGCTGCGCTCCGGCATCCAGGCGGTCAACTCGCTCACGCAATAAGGTGCAAACCGATCGCACTGGCGGTAGCGCGTGCCCGGCCAGCCGGATTGAGACCCTGAATCCTTGACCCCAAATTCTTTCGGAACAGCACTCTGAACATCGAGCCCAGCACTCTCCGAATCGCTGGTTTGACACCCGTACTCGAATTGGATTCTGACCCCAAAAACTCGCTTGACTGGCTTATACGTTCAGTGCCTCATCCAGCACTTCAACCCAATGCCGTACTGGAGTGGCCGTGCCGCTTTGCAAATGTGTGATGCAGCCGATGTTGGCTGAGGCGATGGTGTCGGGACTCAATTCGCTCAAATTTTTCAGCTTGCGGTCGCGCAGCTGGTAAGCAATGTCGGGGTTGAGGACTGAGTAGGTACCAGCCGAGCCGCAGCACAGGTGCGCTTCGCAGTTGGCCACCTTGATGTCAAAACCGAGCGCGCCCAGGTGCTGCTCAACACCTCCGCGCAGTTGCTGGCCGTGTTGCAGGGTGCAGGGCGGGTGAAAAGCGATGTTGCCGGCCTTGTTAGATACTTTTTCACGCAAGGCCTCCACCAGATCTGGCAGCAGCTCGCTCAGGTCGCGCGTCAAGGCACTGATGCGCGCCGCCTTGAAAGCATAAACCGGGTCGTCTTTCAGGATGTGGCCATACTCTTTTACAGTCACGCCGCAGCCCGATGCGTTCATCACAATCGCCTCCACACCACTGCCGTCTTCTGAATCGACATACGGCCACCAGGCATCAATGTTGCGGCGCATCTCATGCTTGCCGCCGTCCTGGTCGTTGAGGTGAAACTTCACCGCGCCGCAGCAACCCGCTTTAGCGGCGCTGATGACTTCAACCCCGGCGGCATCCAGCACGCGCATGGTGGCGTTGTTGATGTTGGGCATCATGACGGGTTGCACGCAGCCTTCCAGCATCAGCATTTTTCGGGCGTGCGTGGCTGTGGGCCGTGTACCTGCATTTTGGCGGGCAGGCACTTTCGCTTTGAGTGACTTGGGCAGCAGGCCGCGCACGGCTTGGCCCGCTTTCATGGCGGGCGCAAACAGGGGTGATGGCAGGCCTTCTTTCAAAACCCAGCGCAATGCTTTTTCAGCGCTAGGCCGCGCAACGCGTTCATCCACCAGCTTGCGGCCAATGTCGATGAGGTGGCCATACTGCACGCCGCTGGGGCAGGTGCTCTCGCAGTTGCGGCAGGTCAGGCAACGGTCCAGGTGCAGTTGCGTTTTGCGCGTGGGTAGCTCGCCTTCAAGCACCTGCTTGATGAGGTAGATGCGGCCACGCGGGCCATCGAGTTCGTCGCCAAGCAACTGGTAGGTTGGGCAGGTGGCGTTGCAAAAACCGCAATGCACGCACTTGCGCAAAATCGCTTCGGCCTGTTGACCGTCCGCTGTGTTTTTGAATTCGGGGGAGAGCTTGGTTTGCATATTGCGGACAGCCCTTTAGAAATCGGAATACATCCGCTGCGGGTTGAAGATACCCGCCGGGTCAAATTCGCGTTTCAGTTCCCGATGAATCCGGTCTAGGGGTGGCTTTAAAACATCAAATACGGCCCTAATATCCTGTTTACGGGCATGACCTGCCATGAAAAGCGTAGCGTGTCCACCGGCGCTTTGGGCCGCCTCACGCAGTTGCTGCGCTTGCGCTGCGTCGGCGCGCACCCAGCGCAGGCCGCCGTGCCATTCGATCAAGGGCGATCCGAAAGCGCCCATTGCAGGCATGGCTGGCGTGGTCTGCGGCACCGACAAGCGCCACAGGTCTTGTGCGTCGCTGCGTTCTTTAAACCAGGGCAGTTGCTGGTCACGGCAAGCCTGCCAGTCTGCCGCTACTTCGGCGTTGTCGACGTTGTCGGCGTTGTCGGCGTTGTTTTTGCGCTGCCCACCCAGGGTTTTGCAGGCCGCATCCACCGCCGCACGCGCGCCACGCAGGCGCAGGGTGAGCGTGCCAACACCATTGCCCGCCTTGTCATCGACCCAGCAGCTTGCGTTGAGCGGCAGGGGCTGGCCACCCCAGGCATTCAGCCACGCAAGCGCTTGGGCCTGCGAGCACTCGAACTGCAACGTGGCCTCTGCCGGTGCTATTGGCAGCACCTTCAAGCTCACCTCGGTGATTAAACCCAGCGTGCCCATAGCGCCGACCATCAAACGCGAAACGTCATAGCCTGCCACGTTTTTAATCACCTGACCGCCAAATGTCAGATGCTCGCCCCGGCCATTGATGAGCTTGAGCCCCAGCACGTAGTCGCGCACCGCGCCCACGCTGGCGCGCGCAGGGCCGCTCAGACCGCTGGCAACCATGCCGCCTACGGTGCTGCTGCCGGGGCTGCCAAAGTGCGGCGGTTCAAACGGCAGGCACTGGCCCTGGGTCGCCAGCAAGGCCTCCAGTTCGGCCAGCGGTGTGCCTGCAAGCGCGGTCAGCACCAGCTCGCTGGGCTCGTAACTGACCACGCCAGAGAGCGCTGTGGTGTCGAGGATCTCGCCGTGAAGCGCCTGCGCGTAAAAGTCCTTGCTGCCGCCACCGCGAATTCTCAGGGGCGTGCCTGTAGCCGCAGCCGCACGTATGCGCTCTATCATCTCAGTGAGCAGATTCAGGGAATCAGGGACATCAATATTTGAAGACATACCCAAGATAGTACGTCGCCCAGTCGAGGGTTGCTTTGATTTTTTTGAATGCGGTCTGTGAGAGTTATTGGCGCCTGACCCCAAGAACTCTCTACCCTAGCCGATGAAAAAGTTGACCGGCAGCCCCGGCACATCGACCCGCATTGAAAACACACAGCCCGACTCCGGGTAGCGCTGCAGCTCTGCCGCCGGGCGCTTCTGGCGCGCTGTCGTGAGATAGAGGGTTTGCAGATCGGCCCCGCCAAAGCAGGGCATGGTGGGGCACTGGGCCGGTACGGGAATGTCCTGCAGCACCTCGCCGCTTGGGCCCAGCTTGAGCACCCGTGCGCCCTCGTACATGGCGACGTAATAGTTGCCCTGCACATCGACCGCAGCGCCATCGGGCCTGCCGTCATAACCAGACATGCCGGATTGCCAGCCGTCCGGCTTGGGTGGCCACTGTTTGAACACGCGTTCGCGGCTCATCCGATTGCTGCGGCTGTCCCAGTCCCAGGCGCGGATGATGTGGCCGGGCGTGTCGGCCCAATAAAGGGTTGAGGCATCGGGTGACCAGGCCAGGCCGTTGGCGGTCATGGCGCCGCCTGCTTTAACGACCAGCTTTGCGACGAGCTTAGCTTCAAGCTCAGGCGCTAAGCCTTGTGGGCCAGCGGTGCGAGCATCGAGACAGAAAAGCTGGGCCAGATGGGCATCGCGCGGCTCATACAAGGTGCCCACCCAAAAGCGACCGCAAGGGTCGGCCTTGCCGTCGTTAAAGCGCGTGGTGGCGGGGTCGTGAACGGCAGCCGCCAGAAGTTGCAAATCACCGCCCCAGTCCTGGGCACGATAGACACCGTCCCGCAAAGCGATGACCAAACCACCCGAGGTGGCAGGTGCAATGCAGCCCGGCGCGGAAGGCATGGCCCAGCTTTCTACGCTACCCATGAACACGTTGAGACGATGTATCTGCTTCGCCTTGCCGTCCACCCAGTAAAGCATCTGCTCGTCGGGATGCCAGAAAGGGGACTCGCCGAGTTCGTTGGGTTGGGATGTGACGGTTTGCCAGCGCAAGGTCACAGTACACGCTCCACTTGAACGCTCATTTGCGCGCTCATCGATTCGCTCGGCGCCAGCGTCTGCCAGGGCCGCTGCCAGCCTGGCGTACCGACAGCAGTTCGCTGGCGGGTGTGGCACGCAGCACCAGCAGAGCGCCCAGCCAGAGGCCGGCAATACAGCCGCCCAGGTCGGGCTTGATTTCGCAGCGCAAGCTGGCACTGGACAAGGTAATGGGCTCGGTCATGGCAGGTCTCCTAGCATGATTGTGCACCGGGAAAGCTGATCAGGTTGTTCTGCAATGTCCGCAGTTTTCGCAGCCAGGGCCTGTTTACACTGCTCCAAGTGACTGCTGGGTTTGAATTGAATTCGCGTGGTTCGTGATTCCACAGTCCTGTAGCGACATGGCTTTAAACTTTCGAAACCTCGTCTTCCTATGTCATAAAACATGAGGTATGAAGCGCCCATCATGGATCCCCGCGGGAGATGTGACGGACGTATTGAAGGAGTTCGAGTGCTGCATGGTCCACCTGGCCCAGGGACTGGGCGATGCGGACCGACGCGCGGAATTGGCTGGGTATTTCACCGGTCCGATGCTGCCGCTCCTCGCAAAGCGTCGAACCCATCGCATCCCGTATGGATCCGCTACACGCCAGCGCCATTGGATCGGCTGCGAAATACTCTAGGTGAATGGACTCCGGAGGCCAAGTCGCCGCCGCCAAGTCCACAACTTGATCCCTAAAAGGTTAATAAAGGCGAGACGGGTCAGGCGTTCAGGCAGCGCGCTCGTTTTGTTGGTAAATGTGCTGGGCTTCTTCGCGAGCGGCCTGCACGTGGGCAACGGCAGCTGCGCGGGCGCCGCGCACATCACGCAACGCGATGGCCTCGTAGATGGCGCTCATTTCCTTCACGCTGTGCCGGGCACGGCCGGGGCTGGCCATGGTGCGGGCGCGCAACGAGTTGATGCGGGCAACCAGTCCGTGGATCAAGTCGCCGATGATGCGGTTGCCGCTGCAGCGGATGATGACCTCGTAGAAGTTCCCCGTGGCGTACAGCCTGGTCAGCGGGTTCTGTGTGGCAACGGCTTTCTCAAAGGCCTTCAGCGCCTTGCGCATTTCCGCAACGTCTTCACCACTGATGTTTTTGGCAGCCAGGGCAGACACTTCGCCCTCCAAGATGGCGCGCACGTGGTAAATCTGGTCGGCCTCTTCCCAAGTGATGACCGCGACGGACGGCCCGCGGTTGGGCCTCATCACAATCAGACGCTCGGTCGCCAGCACGCGCAGTGTTTCGCGCAGCGAGGTGCGGCTCACCCCCAGCTGCTCGCAGAGGCTGGCTTCTACCAGACGCTCTCCGGGTTTGAAATGGCCGACGGTGATGGCCTCACGCAACTTGCGCGCGGTTTCGATTTGTACGGATTGGGGGAAAATCTTCAAGTCCATTGGGGCTGCGTTTATTTGCATTCGATGCCGGTCTGACGAGCTTCATGGCGGTTGAAGACCGCGTACTCGCCCTTGAACCAAGGCTCGGCGGCAAGGCGCGCGCGCCAGGGTGTGGCACGGGCCAGGGCACGCCCGGGGGAGTCCAGCGCTGATGCATCACTCAGGTAGTGCAGTGCCAGACGGTTGTAGGCGTGCGGCTCACCGGACAGCACTTCAAAGCGGCGCACCATGCGCCAGTCATCGCATTGCATGATCAGCGGCACGTGGTCCTGGTTGTACCAGTCGTCAAAAGCCTGCAGACGATCTGTAGGTACCGTGAACCACACGGCATAAAGAACAGATGCATCCAGTGCAGAGGCATCGCCCTTGTCAACCTGCGACAACTGGCTGCAGGTGTAACGCGTGAAGCCTTCGACGTTGTCCAGCATCCACTTGGTTTCATCGCTGGGTTTGCCCTTGACTTCCTGGTAGGCGGGGCTGGCCAGCGCCGCAGGGGTTTCCATTTCATAAACAGCGAGGTAGCCCTTGCCGTCCTGCGTCTGGTAGCGCTGGGCGCTGCAAAAGCCTGGCACCGCCATGCGCAGCGGAATGTGCTCCGTGTCGTACCAGTGATTGAAGCGGTCCGTCCAGGCAGCGCCCGGGGTCATTTCAGAAAAAAGGATAGCTTGGCCTTGCACAAAAATTCTCCGGTTGACAAATTGTTATACGATAATAATATAATACTACAATCGCGAAATAATTCAAGAAGCTTTTTCTGGAGGCATTTACAGAGCGGTTATTCGTGTTTAACAAGGAGACTCACTTGAACATCACCATCCGCAAATGGCTTACCTTCAGCGAGTACAAGCTGGAAGAAGCCGGTCAGATCCACACCACTGGACTGCGAAAAACGGCTGTTGTGGCCATCGTGAAAAACCCGTTCAGCCAGGGCTTTCAGGCCGATCTGAGCGAAGGCACCAACGCCAGTGCCGCCATCGGCAAGGCCATGGCCGAACAATTGCTGCGCGCACATGGCAGCCAGGACATTGAAAGCTACGGCAAGGGCGGCATTGTCGGCCTGGGCGGTGAGCAGGAACACGCCAACGCCCTGCTGACCACCACGTTTGCCGAGCCTATACGCCATGCCATTGGCGGTGCCAAGGCGTGGATCTCGTCGGTCACGAAAGTTGCTTCAGCCGGTGCGCTGATCGACATTCCGCTAGCGCATAAAAACGCGCTGTATGTGCGCTCCAACTACGACGCGATGACGCTGTGCATTCCAGACGGACCATTGCCCGATGAAATCGCGCTGATTTTTGTGGTGGCCAACCGTGGCCGGCTCAATGCGCGCGTGGGCGGCTTGCCGGCATCGGAAGTGCAGGGTTCGGACGGCCTTTATTAAGTTACCAACCAAAGGACTTGTATGAAAGTAGCGATAGTCAATCTCGGGAAGATCGTCACTGGCGACTGGCGTGAGCCTTGGGCCAGCGGCGACACGATTGTTACGGATGCCGGCAAGATCGTCAGCGTGGGCCATGCCTCCGCCGACGCGGTGGTGGGCTGCGATGTCGTCATAGACGCGGATGGCGCCACCGCCATTCCGGGCCTGATTGACTCGCAGGTGCACAACACTTTCGGTGACTACACGCCGCGGCAAAAAACCGTGGGCTTTCTGGAAAGCTATGTGCATGGTGGCGTGACCACCGCCATCGGCGCATCCGAAGTTCATGTGCCCGGACGGCCCAAGGACCCGGAAGGTGTCAAGGCATTGGCGCTCGCTGCCTTCAAATGTTTTGAACACTACCGCCCGGGCGGCATGCGGGTGCATGCCGGCTCCATCATCCTGGAGCCCGGCCTGAAGGAGTCCGACTTTGCGGAAATCGCGGCCAAGGGTGTCTGGCTTGCCAAGGCTGGTTTTGGCGCCGTGAAATCGCCTTATGACTACGCCGAGATGGTCGGCTGGGCCAAAAAGCACGGGATGATCACCACGGTGCATACCGGCGGTTCGTCGATACCAGGCTCCTCCGGCATCTGGGCAGACCACCTGATTGCCATGCAGCCACACGTGTCCTTTCATGTGAACGGCGGGCCGGTCGCCATGCCGGACGAGGACTTTCCGCGCCTGGTGCATGAGAGTCAGATTGCGCTACAGGTTTGCACCGCTGGCAATTTGCGCACAACGCTGATGCTGGCGGACATAGTGCGTGAGGCGGAGCAGTTTGACCGCTTTCTGATTGCCACCGACACACCGACCGGCAGTGGCATTATGCCGCTGGGCATGATGTACACCATCACGCACCTGGCCAGCCTGACGAAGATGCCGGTGGAGTGGGCAATTGCAGCGGCCACCGGTAACAACGCCAAGGTGTACGGCCTGAACAGCGGCCTGCTGGAGGTCGGCCGTGATGCCGACGTCGTGATTCTGGACGGCTGCGTTGGCGGCACCAAGCCCGAAGCACTCGACTCGCTGCGCAGCGGCGACATTGCAGCGGTGGCCATGGTCATGACCGATGGCATACCGCGCTTTGTCGGCAAGAGCCGCAACACACCTTCGCCCAACCGCAACATTCGGGTGGCGCATTGCACAGTGCTGCAGGACTTCAGCGCAGCCGCTCACTGATGAAGCCCGCCCACATCATTGTCGTGGGTGCCGGCCCGGTCGGTGTCGTCACCGCCCTCGCCTCTGCGCAACGCGGCTTCAAGGTCACGCTGGTAGAAAGTGCTGCCGTGGTGGACGACAGCCCGCGCGCTGCCACCACTCACAGCTCGACGCTGGAAATGATTGACTCGCTGGGACTGAGCGAACGCTTCACCGCCGAAGGCCTTGTGGCACGTTACTTCGATTTCTGGGACCAGCCCAACCACATGCTGATTGCACGCTTTGACCATGAGTTGCTGAAGGATGAAACGAAGTTTCCTTACGTCGTGCAGACCGAGCAGCACAAGCTCGCGCGTATGGGGCTGGACAAGCTGAAAGAATACCCCGACGTGTCGGTGCGTTTTTCAACCCGCTTTGAGTCATTGGCGCAAAACGCCGACGGCGTGAGCGTGACGCTGGAAGAAAACGGAGAAAAAGAAACCTTGCGGGCCGACTACCTGGTCGCGGCCGATGGCGCCAGTAGCAGCGTTCGCAAGGCGCTGGACATCGCGTTTGAAGGCATGACCTGGGCCGAGCGTTTTGTCGTGATCACCGTGCGCAATGATTTTGAAAAACTGCTGGGCTGCTGCTTCCGCAACTACCTGGCAGCACCCACCGAATGGGGCAACCTGTTCAAGGTGTCGGGCGATGACGGCATGGGCCGCTGGCGTGTTGTTTACCCGTCGCTGAACGACAGCGCCGACGAGGCAGTTTTAGCGGACGGACCAGTGTACGAACGCCTGCAAAAGATTTGCGACCTGGGCGCAGGTTACGACATCGTGCACCGCAACATTTACCGCGTACATCAGCGGGTGGCCGCCACTTTCCACAAGGGCCGTGTGTTTCTGGCTGGCGACTCGGCGCACGTCAACAACCCGATTGGCGGTCTGGGCCTGAACTCCGGTATACACGACGCCATGGAGTTGTGCGAGATGCTGACATCGGTACAACGGGGAACTGATGACGTATCGGTGTTTGACCGCTATGACAGGCGCCGCCGCGACCTCAACATAGAGTTTGTGCAGCAGCAGACCATTGCCAACAAACGCCGCCTGGAAGAGCAGGATGCATCGAAACGCCAGGCGGCGCTGGATGAACTGAAATCCACGGCGGACAACCCCACGCTGCACAAACAGTTTTTAATGCGTACATCGCTGATCGACAGCGTGCGCAAGTCAAAGACGATTGCCTAGCAGCAAAGCGATGGTTGCCCAACTCGACGTTAGGCGCGCCTGCGCTCGGATTATGCACGCCTACTCAGCAACTCAACGCCATCATTTCTACAAAAAAACGTCTCCTCATCGGTCGCTTCATGCGTCAAACCAAGAAGTTGATCGTAGCCATCCGTGTGGCATGTTGGGCCTCGAAACCCGCAACCAGTAGTGGGAAATGGAGCGCTTCCCGCATTTCCGATTTATTCAACAACGTCGCTAAAATGGCGTAACGCAGCACGAGCCGTTCTGAAGGCGTATCCGACCGGTGCTCGCCGTCCTCAACACCAGACAACCAGGAAGATGTCATGAACCCGCACAACACACTTTTCTACATCGACGGCGCTTGGGTCGAACCCACCACGCCGCATCGATATGACGTGATCAACCCTGCGACCGAGGAGTCGAGCGGCCAGATCAGCTTGGGTAGCGCCGCGGATGTCGATCGCGCGGTGCGCGCCGCGCGCCGGGCCTTTCCAGCTTATGCCGCCAGCAGCCGCACCGAGCGGATCGAGATGCTGCAACGGATCGTCGCCGGCTTCAAGGCGCGCGGCGAAGAGTTGGCCTGCGCCATGACCTCTGAAATGGGCACGCCGATCAGCTTCGCCAGGGAGACGCAAAATACCATGGCGCTGGGCAACTTCCTTTCGCAGATTGCCACGCTTACCGACTATCAATTCGAGCGCATCCTCAGGGGCCACTTGATCAGGCGCGAGCCGATCGGCGTCTGTGGGCTGATCACCCCATGGAACTGGCCGCTTAACCAGGTCACCGCGAAACTGGCACCGGCGCTGGCGGCCGGCTGCACCGTGGTTTTGAAACCGAGCGAGATCGCGCCACTGAGCAGCATCCTGCTGACGGAAATCTTGCACGATGCGGGCGTTCCGCCCGGTGTGTTCAATCTCGTCAATGGCGATGGTGCTGGCGTCGGTGCTGCCATGTCGGCACATCCCGATATCGACATGATCTCCTTCACCGGCTCGACCCGCGCCGGCATCCTGATCGCCAAAGCCGCCGCCGATACGGTCAAGCGCGTCTGCCAGGAACTGGGTGGCAAGTCGCCCAACATCGTCCTCGAGGACGCCGATCTGGACAAGGCCGTGCCCTATAGCGTGCTGCGCTGCTTCACCAACGCCGGGCAATCCTGCCAGGCGCCCACCCGCATGCTAATACACCGCTCGCAACGCGAGGCGGTGATGCGGATCGCCAAACAGGCGGTTGAAACGGTGCGCGTCGGCGACCCGTTCGATCCTGCCACCGCCATGGGGCCGCTGGTCAGTCGCGCTCAGTTCGACAAGGTGCAACGCCTGATCGAGAGCGGCATACGCGAGGGCGCCACGGTGGTCGCCGGCGGCCCAGGCCTGCCTGTCGACTGCGACCGCGGCTATTTCGTGCGCCCCACGGTCTTCGCCGACGTGACGCCGGATATGGCCATCGCGCGCGAGGAGATCTTCGGCCCAGTGCTGTCTATCCTCAATTACGACACGCTGGATGAAGCCATTGCTATCGCCAACGACACTCCCTATGGACTCTCGGGCTACGTGCAGGGGCGCGATCAGAAGCGCATCAACGAGGTTGCCAGACGCATACGCGCCGGACGCATCTATATCAACGGCGCGCCGTCCGATCAGGCCGTGCCTTTCGGCGGCTATAAGCAATCGGGCAATGGCCGTGAAAGCGGCATCTTCGGCTTGGAGGAATATCTCGAGGTGAAGGCGGTGCTCGGCTACCAAAGCGCATAGCAACTTAGGCTGCGGCACCATCTTATCGATGGCAGGGATGCACCGTTCGGCTTGGGGGCGGGTGTTGAGGTCGAGCCTGAGTGGGACCCGTCAGCCCAGATCGAGCCGGACTACCAGGTCGATCAACGCATCAGTTGCTGAACTTGTGACCGAGTGGCTCTGTGCTCGCTGCGGGGTGGGTCTGCGCCCGCGAGTGGCAAAACAAGCCGGCTGTGTCGAGTGGGTGGGGGATCTTGAGAGCGGACCGGGCAAGCTTGGCATGACGGCGCCGAAAACTGTGTTTTTCACGACGGCCCACGGTGCCCACGGTGCCCACGGTGCGATACTTGGGTTAATGCGGTTGAATTTCCGTATCCGTTGCTTGTACGCTTGGTCGGTGAAGGCCAAACCTTCAATCAGGAGTGAGCCTCGCGGCACCCCGTCAACTTCGATGAAAGTGGAAAACCCCATGCAAGAAAATCCGGAACTCACGCGCTGGAATGGGCGCTTTTCCGCCAGCGGCTACGTTTTTGGCACAGAGCCCAATGTCTTTCTAGCCTCGCAGGCCGCCCGGCTGAAACCGGGCCTGCAGGCGCTGTCGATTGCCGATGGCGAAGGCCGCAACGGCGTGTGGCTTGCCAGTCAGGGTCTGGATGTCACCAGCTTCGATTTTTCTCCAGTGGGCGTCGAGAAAGCACGCCGGCTCGCGCAGCTGCAGGGCGTGGCGGCCAGCTACCACACTGGAGTCGCGGAACTTGCCGACTGGGACTGGGATGCGAGGCAGTACGACATCATCGCGGCAATCTTCATCCAGTTCGCCGCGCCCGCGGAACGCGCGCGGATGTTTGCGGGAATCTGCCGCGCACTCAAACCCGACGGCCTGCTGTTGCTCGAGGGCTACCGGCCGGAGCAGATTCCCTATGGAACCGGGGGCCCCAAGGTTCCCGAGCAGATGTATACGGTCACGCTGCTGCGTGAGGCCTTCGCCACCCTCGAAATCCTTGAACTGCACGAGTACGACCGGGAAATCGACGAAGGTGAAGGCCACGGCGGCATGTCCGCATTGATCGACCTGGTGGCGCGCCGCCCTGCATGAACACCCAAAGGCCGTGACAGACCTACCGTCCTGGCCCCGGCAGTGGGCCGCACTGATCGCCCGCATCTACGAGGTGTTTCCGCTGGTGTGCCCGGTGTGCGCCGGGCAGATGCGCATCATCGCTTTCTTCACCGAAGGCCAGCAGGCGAGCGTTGATGCCATGCCGGACTGGGATATGACCAACCAATCAGCACCCGACTACCCCGAAGATCAGCGCACAGACTGGTGAACCTGCTGACCTAAAAAGCGACGACTGCGCCGGGCTAGGGCTGTGCCCGCAGCCCAGCTTTGCATGTCGTTTGTGCCGGTGGGCGGAAAAACCTTGGGTATTCAGATCGCCACATCAGGGAAAGCACTACTCTTGAGGACGCTTTCTTGTGTCAAACTTGGCCTCGTGCGGTTGAATTTCCTATCCTTTCCGCCCTTAAGGAGGGAGGTATCCATAGCCTCTATCCTTGATTATTCTTGATCTAACCGGGACCTTTCAATGCCGAAATTGTTTAGCTTGCCTTCGCGCCCACTGCGTCGTGCCGTATTCCTGATCGCCGCGCTGATTGCTGGTGCTCATCAACTGGCCTACGCGCAAGCCAGCTATCCTGAGCGGCCGATCAAACTCATCGTCCCCTTTGCGGCCGGCGGTACCGGTGACGTTGTCGGAAGGTTGATTGCCAGTCACTTGGGGGATGCCTTGGGCCAGACCGTGTTTGTCGAGAACAAGGGCGGTGCCGGTTCTATCATTGGTACTGAACTTGGCGCGAAAGCTGAGCCTAATGGCTATACTTTGGTCATGAGCAATGGCGCGGCGATTACAACCGGGCCTTTGCTTGGTCAGAAAGTCGGCTACCGACCCCTTGAAGATTTTTCGCATCTTGTTTTATTGGGAACCTTCCCGAATGGCTTGGTCGTACGCGTCGACCACCCTGCAAAGTCGTTCAGGGAGTTTGTTAGCCTGGCGGCCAAGGCGAACGGCAAGTTCAACTACGGGTCTGCCGGCATCGGTTCGGCTGGCTTCATGGTCGGAGAGTTGCTCAAGCAAAAAGCCAATATCCAGTTAACGCATGTGCCGTACAAAGGCACTGCGCCGGCAATGATCGACCTGCTCGGCGGCCAACTCGATGCGCTCTTCAATAACCTGGGGGTTGCTGCTGTACAGGTCAAGGCAGGCAAGGTGCGTATCCTGGCTGTTAGCGGGCCCAAGCGCTTGCCCGATTTTCCCGATGTGCCAACGATGGATTCGGTGGTCCCGGGCGCTGTCGGTGAAGCGTGGTTCGGCGTCTCCGCGCCCGTCGGCATGCCAAGTGCCGTCGTCGACAAACTCGTATCTGCCCTTATGAAAATCGTCGCGACTGAGGAATTCAAGGCCAGGCTCTCCGAGCGGGGCCTGACCCCGATAGGCGCAGGCCCTGCCGATTTTCTCCGGTTCATTAAAGACGAGGAGCAGAAATGGGGCCCGGTCATCAAGATCGGCAACATCAAGCTCGGTTAAGCCGGCAGGCTTGTCATGTCCGTTGAATATGCCCGCAAGGGGCTGCTTGGCGTGCTCACCCCGCAGGCCAATACGACCGTTGAACCAGAGTGCGGCATCCTCATGCCGCGCGGTTATGCTGCCATCAACGCACGACTCACGAGTGACAAGAAAACGATCGAAGCGCGTCTGGTTGATTATTTCAACACGTTAAAGACAGCTTGCGGGCAATTTTCAAATGCGCCCGTTCAGGCCATTGCGGTAGCCTGTACTGGGGCCTCTTACCTGGTGGGTCGAAATCGGGAAACGGAAGTTCTGCGCGATATCGAAGAGTCGCGTGGCGTGACTGTCTATACTGCGGCAACCGCAGTCGTCGATGCGTTGCGGGAACTCGGTGCCAGGCGTATTGCGCTGGCCTCTCCCTATCCCGACGGGCTCACGGCAAAAAGTGTCGCTTACTGGGAGTCACACGGTTTCCAGGTTACCCGCGTCGTTTCCATGCCGATTGACGACAGCCACTTCCACCCGATTTATTCCATGAAGGCGGCAGCGGCTAGCGGTCTGTTGCACCAACTGGCAGAGGGCGAAAGCCACTTGGCCGATGCTATCGTGATGCTCGGTACCGGCATGCCGACCCTGGGACCTTTGCTTCTGGCCAATTCAGTTTCCCCGGTTCCGGTCATTTCCTGCATGCTCTGCCTGGCCTGGAAAGCGGTAAGTATTGTTGACCCGCTCGATACTTCATTGCAAGCCTGGATACGTGGCGATCCCTGGCGTGGACGTTTCGAGATGCAGCAATATCCCGAGCAAGAAACACCAGGTCCATAGACATAGAGCAGCAGCCCGCACCCGACTCGCTGAAATATTCAAGTGATCGCCGCAGCCTCGCGCAGGCTGGTGATCATGGATGTCTCCAATAAATAAGTGGCAGCTAGGCGGGGATCGCTGGCCTTGCGTTGCAATTCCCGCAATGTATCGCGGCGCTTTTCCTTGCCCCGCTCCTGCATGCGAGCGCGGTTCTGGCCCGACTGCTGTAACACGTGCTTGATTGCGATCGGACGGCGTTGGCGCTCGTACAAGGAAAACAACGCCGCAGAATCTTCGCCCGCATAAATACGCTGCAGCTTTTCGGTGAGGTTGAACGCGTCATGAATGCCGCCGTTCATCCCCATGCCACCGCTCGGACTATTCACATGCGCGGCATCGCCCGCGAGAATGATGCGCCCGTTAACATAGGTCTTCACTACGCGCTGGTGAATTCGGTATGGTCGGATCTCCATCACGCGATATCGCTCGTTGCGGGGGAAAACATGCTGGAGTTTGCTTTCGATCGAGTCTGGCGTGAGCGCTTCCTCCAGCGACTCGCCCTCCCAGGGATATAAGCTGACGCGCCATAAGTCAGCGAGCCGCAACAGGCTGAAGGTGCCCGTTTCCGCCCAGCAATAATTGATGAATGACAGAGTCTTGATGTGCTCGTGGAACTTGAAATCAGTCGTGGCCAGCACGGTCGTCTCGGGAAATGTATGTCCCTCGAATTCCAGATTGAGCGCAGACCGCACGACACTGCGCGCCCCGTCAGCGCCAATCAGATAGCGCCCCGTGATGGTCTGCTGCTCCCCACCGGCTTCGACCACGACGCTGACGCCATGGTCATCCTGTGCGATGCGAACGCATTGGTGGCCCATCAGGACCTTGATGCCAGGAAGTTTCTGCCGGATATGTGCAAGCAGCAACTCCGACAGCTTCCACTGCTCGGACTGCAAGCGATAGGGATGAGAAGTATCATTTTTGAGCATGTTCAGGTCGAACTCGGCGTATTCGCCGGTTGCATGCATGCGTACCTGCCAGGTCGGGGCGATCAAGCCGCGCGTCAGCAGGTCCGGTGTAATGCCGTATTCGTCCAGCAGGTCAAGCGTTGGCGGGTGAAAGGTCGAGGCCTTCAAGGCGCGCGAGATCGATTCCTGCTCCTCGATTACGATCGCATCGATGCCGAAATGTCCCAGTCGCATTGCGGTGACCAGACCCACCGGCCCAGCCCCGACAATAATGACCTGATCACGATTTGCAGCACTCATGGCACGCTCCGTTCAATCCACATACTCCACATACTCCACATACAGTGATTCCTCGATTTTGCTGCGACCTCCACCATCCCCAGAAACGATTTGTCGGTGGGGTATCGTGGCCTTTTCATGAAGTATACAAAGATGCGACAGGCGCCATCGGGCAGCAATTCTCCTTGCTCGACTGGTGGTTCGAGCGACTGGCCGAGCAAGCTGTCTGCCGGCTGCGGCTGACCAAAGGGACCGTGACACCTAGGCCATCTATTTGCTGGGGGTCTGCAAGAGTCCAAATTCATCGTGCCCTGGCACGCCCTTCGGGTGCGATGCTCTGCATCGGAATGAAATTGGCGTCTGACTCCAATAACCCCCAGGCAAAAAAGCCCGCTGACTTGGAAAGCCAGCGGGCTGATTGGAATGCGATCTATATCAACGGTTGTAAGCAGTCTCACCGTGTGATGTGATGTCCAGACCTTCGCGCTCGTCTTCTTCATTGACGCGCAAGCCGATGGTGAGGTCAACAACCTTGTAAGCGATGAACGACACCACACCCGACCAGACCACCGTGATCAACACGGCCTTGAGCTGGATCCAGACTTGGGAAGCGATCGAGTAGTCGGCCGCCGTCACCATGGTCGCCGTGACCCAGTCGGCCACGTAGCCGGGGCCGCCCAGGCTTGGGGAGTTGAACACGCCCGTCAACAGCGCACCCAAAATACCGCCGATACCGTGTATGCCGAACACGTCGAGCGAATCGTCTGCACCGAGCATTTTCTTCAGACCATTGACGCCCCAGAGGCAGGCGAAACCTGCGACCAGGCCGATGATCAGGCCGCCGCCGATGCCGACGTTGCCGGCTGCCGGCGTGATGGCCACTAGGCCAGCTACTGCACCAGATGCTGCACCCAGCATCGACGCCTTGCCGCGCATCAGCGCTTCACCGACACACCATGCCAGCACCGCTGCCGCCGTCGCGCCCAGGGTATTGATGAAAGCCAGGGCCGCGAAGCCATTGGCTTCCAGCGCAGAGCCGGCATTGAAACCAAACCAGCCAACCCACAGCAGTGCAGCACCGATCATGGTCAAGGTCAGGCTGTGAGGAGCCATGGCTTCCTTGCCGTAGCCAATACGCTTGCCGATCATGTAGGCACCGACCAAGCCAGCAACAGCGGCGTTGATATGCACAACGGTACCGCCGGCAAAATCAAGCGCACCCGACTGCCAGATGTAGCCGGCTTTGGAGCTCATTTCATCGACCACCTCCTTGGCGGTATAGGCGTCCGGGCCCATCCAGAACCAGACCATGTGAGCCATGGGCGCATAGCTGAAGGTGAACCAGATGACCATGAACATCAGCACGGCGGCGAATTTCATGCGTTCGGCAAAGGCGCCGACGATCAGTGCGCAAGTGATGCCGGCAAAAGTGGCCTGGAAGGCTGCAAAGATGATTTCAGGAATCACGACGCCTTTGCTGAAAGTCGCCGCGTTGGCGAAGATGCCGGTGGCGTTGTCCCAGATGCCCTTCATGAACAGCCGGTCGAACCCGCCGAAGAACGCATTGCCTTCGGTGAATGCCAAGCTGTAGCCGTAGATAAACCACAGCACCACGATCATCGAGAAAGTGACCATGACCTGCATCAGCACCGACAACATGTTCTTGCTGCGGACCAGGCCGCCGTAGAACAGCGCCAGACCCGGTACGACCATCAAAATCACCAGGATGGTCGATACCATCATCCAGGCGGTATCGCCCTTGTTGGGCACCAGTGCTGGGGGAGCGGATGCAGCGGCAGCGGCCACTGCTGGTGCAGCCATGGCTGCGGGCGCTGCGGCTTTGGCAGGCTCGGAGGTTGCGGCGGCGGGAGCGGATGCGGCAGGTACGGAGGCCGGGGCTTGCGCCATCACGGCAGCGCCGGAGGTGAGCAGGCTCAGTCCCAGCGCCAGGGAGGCAAGTAGTTTTTTCATGTTAGTTCTCGCTAATGATGGGGGATGGGCTGAAGGTCTGTCCCGCAAAGTTGACCTGATTTGTTGGGGACAGAGCTTGCGCACTGCGTGTCGCTGCGGTCTGTCCCGCAAAGTCTCACAAGGCCTCCTTGCCGGTCTCGCCGGTGCGGATGCGCACGACTTGCTCAAGGTTGTATACAAAGACCTTGCCGTCACCGATTTTTCCGGTGCGGGCCGCGGCTTCAACAGCCTCGATCACGCGGTCAACCAGGTCGTCAGACACGGCCGCTTCAATCTTGACCTTGGGTAAAAAGTCGACCACGTACTCGGCACCGCGGTACAACTCGGTATGGCCTTTTTGGCGGCCAAAGCCTTTGACCTCGGTCACGGTGATGCCCTGCACGCCAATCGCGGAGAGCGCTTCGCGCACCTCGTCGAGTTTGAAGGGTTTGATGATGGCGGTTACGAGTTTCATGAGTTTTCCTGTTGGTTTGAGGATGGAGCTTGCCGCAGTGCGCGGCAAGCCGTCCCGCGAATTCTCAATTCAAAGTTTGATCAGAAGCTGTATTTCACGCCGACCACCAGGGCGTTCTTGCCCAAATTGTTGAATGTCCCGACTTTGTAAAAAGCATCGGTGGCGTTGGTGCCAATGGCGGCAACCGTGGCGCTCAGGCCGCTGCCAAAGTCTTTGCCCAGGGTCAGCGCGTAGTCGGTGTAGTTGCCGGTGTTATTGGCTACATTCGGAATGGTCTGGTGCCCCACGCGCGGCGTCAGCGTCAAGCCGTTGCCCAGATCAAAGTTGGCGGCGATTTCATAATACGCGCTGCCTGAGCTATTCGCATTGGCAATGAAATTGCCGGTGCTGCGGCTGTACTTGGCGGTGACCACGCTGTACGTCAGCGCGCCATAAACCTCGGTGGTATGGGCGTTGGTGGCTGCGGTGTTGCCGGGGTACTGGTAACGGATCACGCCCAGGTCATAAGTGAAATCTTTGTGGATCTCACCCTTGTAGCCGCCATACAGGTCGATCTCATGGGCGCCTTTGGTGGCGCCTGCGTAGTCCTTGATCCAGCTGACGTTGGAGCCCCAGACACCGAGATAAAAACCGCTCTTGTGCGCAAAGTCCACACCGGCTTGCAGCGCCGGCTTGAACGATGTTTGTGCGATGCCACGGAAGCGGTAGTCGCTGGTGACGCCCACGTTGTAGGACAAGGTGTAGTCTGGCGCGGGCGCTTTGGCTTGCGCCAAGGCGGCGGAGCCCACCAGTAGTGCGGTCAAGGCGAGTGCGGATTTTGATTTCAAGTTCATAGGGTTCTCCGGAGAGTTGTTAATGTTGCATCGCGATTCAAGCAGGAAGCGACAAGCACTTACCGTGCCAAAAACATTACAAGCCCTCAAGACGCTTGCAGTCTACCCTCGGTCTACCCGTAGCATCTATGGCGCGTTAGAGGTAACGTCGCATAAAAACCACTGGAAACAGTGATGCACCAAGTTGGCCCTCCTAACGCCCGATTTTGATGCATTTTTATAAAAAGGAAGTCCCTGATGAGTCTGTCTTTAGTGCATAGTCGCGCGCTACTTGGCATGGAGGCGAGGCCGGTATCGGTGGAAGTCCATCTGGCCAACGGGCTGCCCAGTTTCACGCTGGTGGGTCTGGCCGAAACCGAAGTCAAGGAAGCGCGCGAGCGGGTACGCTCCGCCATCCAGAACTCGGGGCTGGAGTTTCCGGGTAACAAAAGAATCACCGTCAATCTCGCGCCTGCAGACTTGCCCAAAGATTCAGGCCGATTTGATTTGCCGATTGCGCTGGGCATTTTGGCGGCCAGCGGGCAAATTGATTCGAAAAAAATGCAGGGCTACGAGTTCGCAGGCGAGCTCTCATTAGGCGGGGATTTGCGGGCTGTGCGCGGCGCTTTAGCGATGAGCTTGGCGATTAACCGGGGCTTGCCCTCTCAAACGGCTCTGGCACCCAAACTGGTGTTACCCGAAAGTAGTGCGCAAGAGGCAAGCCTTGTGCCCGGTGCCGAGATCTACCAGGCCCAGCATTTGATGGATGTGGTCAGGCAGTTTTTGCCCGGCGACACGACGCCCGACGTATCGGGCGGCTGGAGCCGGGTACAGGCTGACCAGAAAGCGCCGGTCACGCCGTACAAGGACATGGCCGACGTCAAAGGCCAAGCCGCAGCACGGCGCGCGCTGGAAATTGCTGCAGCTGGTGGCCACAGCGTGCTGATGATGGGCGCGCCTGGCTCGGGCAAGTCGATGCTGGCGCAACGCTTTGCCGGCCTGCTGCCCGCCATGACCACCGAAGAAGCGCTGGAGAGTGCCGCCGTTGCGTCACTAGGCGGACGTTTTTCACTCGACAAATGGGCGGTAAGGCCAACCTGCGCACCGCATCACACCGCCAGCGCGGTGGCGCTGGTTGGCGGTGGCTCACCACCACGCCCGGGTGAAATATCGCTGGCACACCGAGGCGTTTTGTTTCTTGACGAGTTGCCCGAATTTCCAAGGGCGGCACTTGAAGCGCTGCGCGAGCCGCTGGAGTCCGGCCACATCACCATCTCACGCGCAGCGCAGCGGGCCGAATTTCCGGCGTGCTTTCAGTTGATTGCCGCCATGAACCCCTGCCCCTGCGGTTACCTGGGCTCAAGCCTGCGGGCCTGCCGCTGCTCGCCCGACCAGGTGTCGCGCTACCAGGGCAAACTCAGCGGGCCATTGCTCGACCGGATTGACCTGCATGTCGAAGTCGGCGCGCTGGCCGCTGACGAGCTCATCAACACGCCGCCCGGCGAAAGCACCGATGCGATTCGCCTGCGGGTGGTCAAGGCCAGGGAGCGCGCGATAGCGCGCCAAGGCAGTACCAATCAGGCGCTCGATGGGCAGGCGATTGACGAGCAATGCAAGTTAGATGAAGCCGCCGCAAAATTTTTGAACACCGCTGCAGCACGCTTGGGCTGGTCAGGCCGCAGTATTCACCGCTGCTTGAAGGTTGCCCGCACGATTGCCGATTTGGTCGGCGCGCGTAGCGTGCAAGTTACCCACGTGGCCGAGGCGGTGCAGTATCGGCGGGCCTTGAAGGCTGCGCATTAGGGCGCTTCTATAAATTCATTTTTCGTAACTACTCAGGTCCCTGTAGGGTGGGTACTGCCCACGCAATCCACGACTTGGCCCGATTCATGAAGCCAGCGTGGGCAGTGCCCACCCTACGAATCAGCAAGACCTGAGCAGTTACCATTTTTCGGGCGAATTGCTGCGCAGCACGGGGTCATAATCTGTCGCAGAGGCAGGGCGATTGAGTCAAATCCCGATAGTGCAACTACCGCAACATGACCGCCCCACAGGTGGTTCAGTCCAACATGGTTTATCCGCCGCGATTGACGTCTTTGCTTTGTGCTGGCTTTACGGCGCGGGGGATAAACGCTGATTGTTGGAACTTCCAGCGTCTTTTTACTATGATGACAATCAAGGAAATAGAGCCATGAACTCAAACTACACTGCCGTAATTAAACAAGATGCCGATTGGTGGATTGGCTGGGTTGAAGAAGTCCCCGGCGTAAATTGCCAAGAATCTTCGCGTGAGAAGTTATTAAATTCACTCCGAAAAACATTAGCCGAGGCAATCGAATTCAACCGCGCAGACGCGCTGGAAGCCGTCGGTAATAATTTTGAAGAGCTATCGATAGCCATATGAAGCGGCGGGATTTAGTCAGGGAGAACACTGTTGCCGAATAAGGTTTTAACATCCCTCCAAAATCAAACGGCGGATCGCTGTGTCGACATATTTATGCGTGACGATGGCACATTCGGGTTCGAGGAATACCGTCGGGATCATGAGGACGGAAGAGGATGGTTTCCGCTCCACCGCTACGCATATCAAGTTTTCGATACGGAAGAACGCGCCCTTGCAAAAGCCCGATCAACGGTTGCATGGATAGTCGTGCCGGGATAAGCGATAGCGCAAATAGCTACGCGCAGAATTTGGAATCTGACCCCAATAACCCTGCGAGCACCGCGCAACGCAGCAATTCGCCCGAAAAATGAATTTATAGAAGTGCCCTAGAGGTTGGGTGCCAGTAGCCGCTGCAAATCTTCTGCCCGCTCGCCACGCCGCTGGGCCAAGTCCTGCAACTGGTCGTCGCCAATCTTGCCGACGTTGAAGTAGCTGCTGTCCGGGTGGCTCAGGTAAAAGCCGCTGACGCTGGCTGCCGGTGTCATGGCTAGGCTCTCGGTCAGCGCCATGCCGATGTCGTCGGCTTTAAGCAACTCGAACATGTCTTTTTTCACGCTGTGGTCAGGACAGGCCGGGTAGCCAGGTGCGGGGCGTATGCCGCGATATTTTTCGCCAATCATGTCTTCAGCCGTCAGCGACTCGGCGCTAGCATAACCCCACAAATCTTGCCGCACGCGCTTGTGTAGGGCCTCGGCAAAGGCTTCGGCTAGGCGGTCAGCCAGCGCCTTGAGCATGATGGACGAGTAGTCGTCGTTGTCGTCGTTGAAGTACTTTTCCTTCTTCTCGGCGCCCAGGCCAGCCGTGACGGCAAAAACGCCGATGTAGTCAGGCAGCATGAAGGTGTTGTGGCCCTCGGCGCCTGCGTGCCCGGCGCGCACGGCCTTGACTGCGGTAGACAGCACCTTCGGCGCCACAAAATCGGCCAGGCAGCGGCTGGGTCGCATCACCCCATCAAGCGCTGTTTTTTCGCTTTGCTGGCGCAGGCCGTACCAGGTCATGGCGACTTCGCTGCGCGACTCGTCGGTGTAGATCTCGATGTCATCACCCACGCTGTTGGCGGGGTACAGGCCCATCACGCCGC
>Ga0335396_10000633_pt1 | contig 47950 bp, 45 predicted proteins | sample FRY02_FD_205743 | JGI IMG/M metagenome (GOLD analysis project Ga0335396, IMG submission 205743) | Freshwater microbial communities from Lake Fryxell liftoff mats and glacier meltwater in Antarctica - FRY-02 (spades assembly) (version 2) | ecosystem: Environmental > Aquatic > Freshwater > Ice >...
ATTCGGTATTCGGTATTCGGTATTCGGTATTCGGTATTCGGTATTCGGTATTCGGTATTCGGTATTCGGTATTCGGTATTCGGTATTCGGTATTCGGTATTCGGTATTCGGTATTCGGTTAAAAAGTGAACAACAAATTTAACAAAATATCTTTAAATCTGTGAAATCTTTTAATCTGTGTAATCACGAAAATCTTTTAATCTGTGTAATCACGAAAATCCATTAATCTCTAGTGTCACGAAACTTTCCCAGGATAAACCTTTAACGCCTCCTCTAAACAAACTATTGCTTTTTTTAAATCATCAGTATTCAAAACATAAGCTATCCTTACCTGATTAGATCCTGCACCATGAGTAGAATAAAATCCGGTAGCAGGTGCCATCATCACTGTTTCGTTCTCAAAGCTGAAATCCTCTAACATCCATTGGCAAAATTTATCAGCATTATCAATTGGTAAACTAGCTACCACATAAAAAGCACCACCTGGATTTGGACAAAAAACACCATCCATTTTATTTAACGCCGATACTAAAATATCTCTTCTTTTAGTGTACTCCATATTTACCTCTTCAAAATAGCTGTCAGGTGTATCAATAGCGGCAGTTCCAGCAATTTGCTCAACCATACCAGCACTTAAACGGGCTTGTGCAAATTTTAAAGCCGCAGCAATTACCGCTTTGTTTTTGGTAATCATACAGCCTAATCTAGCACCGCAAGCACTATAACGTTTAGAAACCGTATCCATAATAATTACGTTTTCTTCTAAGCCAGCCAAATGCATAGGCGATATAAATTCTTTGTCATCATAACAAAACTCGCGGTAAGCTTCATCTGCAAAAATGTATAAATCATGTTTTAAAGCAATAGATTTTAATGCTTCTAACTCTTCTAAACTGTATAAATAACCAGTCGGGTTGTTAGGGTTACAAATAATAATAGCCTTAGTTTTATCAGTTATTAATTTTTCAAACTCGGCAATAGGAGGCAAAGCAAAACCATTTTCTATGTAAGACATAATGGGTTTTACTACAACATCTGTTTGGCAAGCAAAACCATTATAATTAGCGTAAAATGGTTCTGGAATAATTACCTCATCGCCAGGGTTTAAACAAGTCATCATGGCAATATTTATTGCTTCAGAACCACCTGTAGTTACTATAATATCTTCTGGATTAATTCCGTAATTTAATTTATTGTAATAGGACGCTAGTTTTGTGCGATAAGTTAAAGTGCCTTCAGAAGAAGTATAAGCCCAAACCTTAAAATCGATGTTTTTTACTGCATTTAACATCACTTCTGGAGTAGCAATGTCTGGCTGACCAATATTTAGATGATAAACTTTTTTTCCTGCTAATTTAGCTTTCTCTGCAAATGGAGTTAATTTTCTTATTGGAGATGCTGGCATCTCTATTCCCTTTTCTGAAATTTTTGGCATGGTGCAAAGGTATAGTATAAGTTTTCAATAATTATAGCGGAAGAAATAATTTCTATAAAATGAGTGTAAAAAATGTGTTAATGATATTTTGGGCGTTCCCTTTTCCAAACGCTCGTTACCAATCGCTCAGGTCGGGCTTTACACTGTAGTCCCAAAAAAAAAATTGGGAGCTGTCGTTTCTCCGAAGGAGTCCTTTGGACAATCTTTAACGTAAAACTTATAGAGTTTGTCATTGCGAATCCCCTTTATTTTCTAGGAGTTTCATTCTTTTGCTTTAAATTAATAGACTTCTTAGCGGTTTAGAAGAATGCTTTATAGAATAAATCTAACAATAAACAAACTCACCCTTATCAGAGCGAATAGTTACTTGCTTTTGGGCTGCACTTTCAACTCTACCCACTATTTGAGCATCAATACCAAAAGACTGAGAAATCTCAATAATACCTTGAGCAATTTCTTGAGGAACGTAAATTTCCATCCGGTGACCCATGTTAAAAACTTTATACATTTCTTCCCAGTGGGTACCAGATTGTTCTTGAATTAACGTAAACAAAGGTGGAATTGGGAATAAATTATCCTTTATGATATGAAGGTTTTCAATAAAATGAAGCACTTTAGTTTGTGCGCCACCACTACAATGCACCATTCCATGTATTTGCTTACGGTATTGGTCTAATATCTTTTTGATTACAGGAGCATAAGTACGGGTAGGAGAGAGTACTAATTTACCTGCTGTTACTGCTAAGTCATCTTTAATGATTACTAAGTCTGTTAATGTTTTTTGACCAGAAAAAACTAAATCAAAAGGGACTGCAGGGTCAAAACTTTCTGGGAATTTACTGGAAATAGATTTATTAAAAACATCATGACGGGCAGAAGTTAAACCGTTAGAACCCATTCCTCCATTATATTCGCTTTCGTAAGTCGCTTGCCCAGATGATGATAAACCAACAATCACATCACCAGCTTGTATGTTATGGTTAGAAATAACGTCTTCACGTTTCATACGGCAAGTTACTGTAGAATCTACAATAATGGTACGTACCAAATCTCCTACATCGGCAGTTTCGCCACCCGTAGAATAAATATTAATTCCCATCTCACGTAAATTGGCAAGTATTTCTTCTGTTCCGTTAATAATTTCGGCAATTACTTCTCCGGGAATTAAGTTCTTGTTACGCCCAATGGTTGATGATAATAAAATATGATCTGTCGCACCTACGCATAATAAATCATCTAAATTCATGATAATGGCATCTTGAGCAATCCCTTTCCAAACAGAAATATCGCCTGTTTCTTTCCAATAAATGTAAGCTAACGAAGATTTTGTTCCTGCACCATCGGCATGCATAATGTTGCAGTAAGCATCATCATTACCTAAAATATCTGGTATAATTTTACAAAATGCTTGTGGAAATATGCCTTTGTCAATATTTTTTATAGCGTTGTGTACGTCTTCTTTTCCGGCAGAAACGCCTCGCTGATTGTAACGGTTATCACTCATGATGGGGCAAAGATATTAAAAAGCTTTAAGCAGAATAAAAATTCTAGTTTTATCTATCCACTTCACCTAAAACAATATCTATAGAACCAATAATAGCGACTAAATCGGCAATCATAACACCTTTAGAAATCTCTGGAAGTACAGAAAGGTTATTGAAACTTGGTCCGCGAGATTTAACCCTAAATGGTTTATCAGAACGGCCATCGGCAATAAAATAAAAACCAATTTCTCCTTTTGGATTTTCTGCCCTGATGTAAAAATCTTGCGCTTTAGGAATAGTTTTTTTAGGAACTAATGCTCTAGGATCAAATTCTTTAGTTCGTTTATATTCTTTCGTCAGTTTTTCTACGCTTTGCTCAATAATTTTTAGAGATTCGGCAATTTCATCAATACGGACTTTATACCTATTCCAACAGTCGCCCACAGTTCCAATTTCTCCTTTTGCGTAAGGGATTTTAAAATCTATTTCTGGGTAAACGGAGTATTCATCTACTCTTCTTAAATCGTATTTAAGACCAGAACCACGCAACATTGGTCCGCTACAGCCGTAATTAATAGCTACATCTAAAGGCAAAATCCCAATGTTAGCAGTACGCGAAATAAATATTTGATTATCTGTTAAAAGTTCGTTTAACTCTACCATTTTAGGCTTAAAATAAGCTACAAACTCTTTGCAACGTTCTTCAAAACCTACAGGGATATCATAAAACAAGCCACCTACCCAAATATAATTGTATAACATTCTGGCGCCCGATGCCCATTCTAACATATTCATGATATGCTCGCGGTCTCTAAAGCACCATAAAAAGGGAGTAAAAGCACCAATATCAATCCCATAAGTGCCTATTGCTATTAAATGTGATGCAATTCGGTTCAATTCGCAAACTAAAACACGGATGTATTCCACACGTTTTGGAATATCATTTTCTATCCCAAGCATGCGTTCAACACCCATTACAAAAGCATGGTTATTGTTCATGGATGCGAGGTAATCCATTCTATCGGTATACGGAATAATCTGACTGTAATTAAGCGCTTCGCTATGTTTCTCAAAACAGCGGTGTAGATAACCCAAATGTGGAATTACTTCTCTTACAATTTCTCCATCGGTAATTAATTCTAAGCGTAAAACACCGTGTGTACTTGGGTGTTGTGGGCCTAAATTTAAAACCATTTCTTCTGGACTAACGCTGTCAATTTTAGTTTGATAGCGTTTTAAAGCTTCTTGATGGAGGTTTGATAGTTTATTTTCTATCATTTAATAATCAATTTTAATATTGTGGTAAGTTTCTGCTGTTTGATAGTCTTTCCTTAGCGGATAACCTTCCCAATCGTCAGGTAAAAGGATTCGGCGTAAATCGGGATGGTTTTCAAATACAACACCTACCATATCAAAAGCTTCGCGTTCATGCCATTCGGCAGTTTTATAAACCGAACTAACACTTTGAAACACAGGTAAATTTTCTAAGTTTCTATTGTTGTCTAAAAATACTTTTAAAACGATTTGATGATTTTTAATGATAGAACTTAAATGATAAATCACTCCAAATTTTTGTGATTCTACGCCATAATCAATCGCCGAAAGGCAAGATAAAAAATCGAACCAAGTGTCTTGATGGTCTCTTAATGTTAAACAAACTTGTGCTATTAAATCGGGTTTAATAACCAAAGCAGGTTGTTTCTGTTCTTTTTCTTCGGTAACAATTACCTCATTCCCAAATTTCTCTAGAAGTATATTTTTTACGGTTTCAAATATCATGGGGCAAGCCTTTCAAATTTCCAGCTACTGTCTTTTTCTTGGATGTAAACTAAACGATCGTGTAAACGATTAGACCTGCCTTGCCAAAATTCTATTCTATTTGGAATTACTCGGTAGCCGCCCCAATACTTGGGTTTTGGAATGTCTTTAACACTAAATTCTTCGGATAGTGAAGCTAATTTATCTTCTAAAAATTTACGATCGGGAATGGAACTACTTTGTGGAGAAGTTAAGGCACCAAGCTGACTTCCTTTTGGTCTGGAGTGAAAATATGCAGTAGATTCTTCATCACTTATACGTTCCACAACACCTTCAATCCTTATTTGTCGCTCTAAATCAGCCCAAAAGAAAACCAATGCTGCTTGAGGGTTTTTGGTAATATCTTGACCCTTTTTACTGTCATAATTAGTATAAAAAACAAAACCTTTCTCTGTAAATTCTTTAAGCAAAACAATACGGGCAGACGGCGTTCCATTAACAGTAGATGTTGCTACTGTCATGGCATTAGGTTCTAAAATCTCAGATTTTAAAGCCTCAGAGAACCATTTTTCGAATTGTAAAAATGGGTTATCAAACACATCTTGTTCTAAAAGTGAAGCAGAACGGTAATCTTGTCTTAGATTTTGTGTTGTTTCTTTATCTATACTCATCATAATATAACAAACCTAAGAATTGATAAATGGTTTCTGAAATTGATTTGAATATTTCGTTATTTTTAAACAAAAATAAAATTTAATTGATTGATCAATTAAGTTCATGAAAAATTAATGTAAAAATATTTTATTTGTTTTGATTATTAATTAACAACATGAACAGAAGAGATAATTACAAGATTGCCTCAACTATCATCTAAAGTAAATAAGCTTTACCTAGATTTTAAAGCCTAAAAATAAATTCTAGTTTTTAATAATTAACTTTTAATATTATTGATTTATTTAGCCCTTATTTTTTTATGATTGGTAATATTTTTTAACCTTCAATTAATGTTTTTATAATGGAATTTATTAATTTTGAATGTTTTTATTTTAAATAATACAATTTGAGAGTACATTTTATTGCCATAGGCGGTGCTGCCATGCATAATTTAGCAATTGCTTTACATTTAAAAGGTTACCAAGTAACAGGTTCTGATGATGTGATTTATGAGCCTTCTAAAACGAGGTTAGCTAAATATCAGAAACTACCTGCCATAGAAGGATGGAATGCCGATGTGATCACAAAAGATTTAGATGCAATTATTTTAGGGATGCATGCTAGAATAGATAATCCACAGTTAGTGAGGGCACAGGAGCTCGGAATATCTATTTATTCTTATCCAGCTTATATATATGAGCAATCAATAAATAAAAAGAGAATTGTAATAGGAGGTAGTCACGGTAAAACTACAATTACTTCCATGATTTTACATGTGCTAAAATTCTATAATTTGTCTTTCGACTATTTGGTAGGAGCACAGGTAGAAGGTTTTGATAATATGGTAAAATTAAGCGATGCACCAATTATAGTGATAGAAGGCGATGAATACTTAGCATCACCCATAGATAGAAGGCCGAAATTTCATTTATACAAAGCACATATTGGTGTTATTAGCGGTATCGCTTGGGATCACATCAATGTTTTTCCAACTTTTGAAGGTTATAAAGAACAGTTCAGTTTATTTATAGATACCATACAGGCTGATGGTAAATTAATATATTGCCAAGAAGACGATATTTTAACAGAATTAGTAAACAAACATCAATTTAAAAAACCTTTAGAATTGGTACCTTATCAAACGCCAAATTTTAAAATCGAAGATGGTTTAACTTATTTACATTCTACAGAAGGTGAAGTTGAGCTAAGTGTTTTTGGACGACATAACTTGATGAATTTAAGTGCAGCAAGATTAGTTTGTGAAGAAATAGGAGTGTGTGAAGAAGATTTTTTTAAGGCCATAAAAAGCTTTAAGGGTGCTGCAAAAAGGTTAGAAGTTTTAAGTAAAACAAAAAATTCTGTTATTTATAAAGATTTTGCCCACTCGCCGTCTAAGTTAAAAGCAACAATTGAAGCAGTGAAAGAACAATTTCCTAATAGAAAATTAATAGCTTGTATAGAATTGCATACATTTAGTAGTTTAAATCCTGATTTTTTGTTAGAATATAGAGACACAATGTATGGCGCAGATTTTGCTATAGTTATTATTGATGAAAAAAGTTTTATTCAAAAGAAAATGAAGCCTTTTTCTGAAACAGTTGTTAGACAAGCATTTAATTTTGATAAGTTAAACTTTTTTAACAGTTCAGTTAAAACAAAAGAATATATAGATTCGTTAGAAATAAATAATACTAACCTATTACTAATGAGTTCCGGATCTTTTGGAGGAATAGATTTAAATCTATTAGCAAAACATTTGCATCTAAAATTATAATAATATAAAGGGTATAAAATAGAAGAATATGAAATTAATTGGAAAAAAAATAAGGATGTTAAGACATCAAAAAGGATGGAGCCAAGAAGAGGTATCTAAACAATTGGATATTTCTATACCTGCTTTTTCCAAAATTGAAACAGGAATAACAGATGTTAACATTTCTAGATTAGAACAAATATCTGCTTTGTTTAAGTTAACTGTTGTTCAGCTATTATCTTATAGTGAACCAGAACAAGAGCTCAGATTAACAGCCGATATGGATGCGTTGGTCAAAAAACTTCATGAACGAGAATCGGAAGTAATAGATTTACAAAAGAAAATAATAGAGCTTTACGAAGAAATAAGAAGTATGAAAAGTTTTGCATAAAAAAAAAGTCCTGAAAAATTTCAGGACTTTTTTTTTGACATTTTATTTTCTATAAAGCTTCCGAAACCACTTCTTTAACTTCGGGAACCATTCTTTGCAATAAACTTTGAATACCAGATTTTAAAGTGATGGTAGACGAAGGACAACCACTGCAAGAACCCCTAAGTTCTACAGTTACAATACCTTCATCAAAAGATTTGTAACTAATTGCACCACCATCTTGCTCTACAGCTGGTCTCACATAGTCGTTTAATATTTGCTGAATTTTAATTTCTATTTCTGTACCTGTAAACTCTAAATCTTCAGTTGGACTATTCTTCTGAACTTCATAATCAGATTCTACTGCACCTTTCACAAATTCTTTTAAAATAGGTTCAATATCTGCCCAAACTGCATCTTGTGTCTTTGTTACAGTTACAAAATTACTGGCAAAGAAAACACCATTTACAAAGCTGAACTTGTATAATTCTGAAGCAAATTTAGACTGATCGGCACTTTCTCTTGTTGCAAAATCTACACTTCCATTAATTAAAAGCTTATTTACAATAAACTTCATGGTAGCTGGGTTGGGAGTAGATTCTGTATATACGGTGATATTCATAATTTTTATTTTATGGTACAAAAGTAGTTATACTAAACTAAAGCAAAGTTTTAGCGATTTGTTTTTACCTGTACATGACTATATGCCAGTGTAATTAGAAGGAGTGATTTTTTTCAATTCGTCTTTTATTTCTTGCGCTACATTTAAACCATCAATAAAAGTAGCTATGGTTTCTTGGTTTATTTCCTGATTATTACGTGTTAAATCTTTCAAAGCCTCGTACGGGTTTTGGTAATTTTCTCTACGCAAAATAGTTTGTATTGCTTCTGCCACTACCGCCCAATTTTGGTGTAAATCTTTCTGAATTTCTTTCTGATTTAAAACTAATTTATTTAATCCCTTAATGGTTGATTTAAAAGCAATAATGCTATGCGCAAATGGAACACCAATATTTCTTAAAACAGTAGAATCTGTTAAGTCCCTCTGCAGTCTACTCACCGGTAATTTAGCTGCCAAATGCTCATATAAGGCATTTGCAATACCAATATTTCCCTCAGAGTTTTCAAAATCTATTGGATTTACCTTGTGTGGCATAGCAGACGAGCCCACTTCTCCCTCTTTAATTTTTTGCTTAAAATAATTCATAGAAATGTAAGTCCACATATCTCTATCCAAATCAAGCATAATATTATTTATTCTTTTCATGGCGTCAAACTGTGCAGCCATGTAATCGTAATGTTCTATTTGTGTGGTATTTTGTAAACGTTTTAACTTTAGAGTATTTTCTACAAAATTATTTCCAAAATTTTTCCAATTAATTAACGGAAAAGCGACATGATGAGCATTAAAATTTCCCGTTGCTCCACCAAATTTTGCCCCAAACGGAATTTCTTTTAATAATTCTAGCTGATTCTCTAACCGCTCTACAAAAACCATAATCTCTTTACCTAATCTGGTAGGCGAAGCTGGCTGTCCGTGAGTATGCGCAAGCATTGGTACATGTTTCCAATCGTTTGCTAAAGAAGATAATGTTTGAATTAATTCTTGCAGCTGCGGGTAATAAACCATATTCATGGCAGCTTTAAAAGAATAAGGAATTGCTGTATTATTAATGTCTTGAGAGGTTAAACCAAAATGAATAAACTCCTTAAAAGGTTTTAAATCGAGTTTATCAAACAGATTTTTGATGTAATATTCTACAGCTTTAACATCGTGGTTTGTAGTTTTCTCTATTTCTTTAATTTCTAAAACATTTTCATCTGTTAAATTACAAATGGCCGCTCTTAAACTATCAAAGTTATACTGATTAGAAACCTGATTTAAATAAGGTATTGGCAGTTCACATAAGGCAATAAAATATTCTACTTCTACAAAAACTCTATATCTTATTAAAGCAGCTTCAGAAAAATAAGCGCTTAAATGTTTTGTTTGTTGATGGTACCTTCCATCTATTGGCGAAATTGAGTTTAATGTAGAATTTTCCATATTATTTTTCTATTTGTTGCAAAAATACAAATTTGAGCGACTTAGCCTACATATTCTTTAGCCCTCGCTTTTGTTTAAGATATTGCCTTGTCAGCTATTTTTCTTCCTCTTAATAGTACTTAAATAGCGATATGATATAGAAATATTAATTGTGAAGCCTACCTTGATTATAATATTTGTGTAATTATTTAATTGGGTTTGCCACTGCTTAGGTTGCGTTAATGATAGGAGTGTATACTTGACAAGAGCCTAATACCTGAATCCGTAAAACTTATAACGTGTTTTTTCTTTAGCTAATAGGACGCTATAAATATTCAATTATCCCCTTTAACTATCTTAATTTCACCATATCTTATTCTTGCTATTTCATGTTTTTTTTAAATTATTATTCCAAAAAAAAAGTAGCTATTTAAGTTATTTGGGCGTTTTAACCGGCTATTCACTATAGTTTTTTGTTGCACTTGTAAAACGCATGAAGCAACAAAAAAAGCTGCCGTCCCGATAGCTATCGGGACTATCCTTAACGCAAAACCTCCGTTGTTCACAATTAACTTATAAAAAGAGTTAAAATTTAACTGGAATTTAGTGTTTCTATAATACGACTAATTAATCTTAACAAAGAATTAACAAAAATTTCATTAGGAAACTTTGGAAAACATAAAAGTTTCCATAGTTTTGCATCCGAAAATTAATGCAATGGATACAACGAGCGAATTTATTTTAAACGAGGCAGAAAAGCTTTTCATGAAGTTTGGTATGAGGAGTGTGACCATGGATGATATTGCTAAACATTTAGCAATTTCTAAGAAAACCATTTACGCCAATTTTAAGCATAAAGATGATTTAGTGATTTCTTTAATTGGCAGAACACAAAAAGATGATGTGTGCAGAATTAAAGAAGCTACAAAAGTTTCTGCCAATGCCGTAGAAGAGATTTTTTTAATGATGGATTGTGTGAAGGATATTTTAGCCAACATTAACCCAATTGTTTTTTACGATTTAGAAAAATACCATAACAAGGCTTATAAAATGATGATGGATTTTCATCAGGTACATATTTACGAAACCGTGAAAACATGTTTAGACAGAGGCATTATTGAAAACGTTTTTAGAGAAGATATTAATACAGAAATTTTAGCGCAAGCTAGGGTGGCTCAAATTAATTGGACTTTTGGAAGCGAATTAGTGAGAAGCGGGAAATACAGCATGTACGAAATAGTTTCTCAACTAACTACACATTTTTTATACGGCATTTGCACCTTAAGCGGACACATATTAATCAATAATTATACAATCAAGCAGAAACAAACCATACAATGAAAACTCAAACAATGCTGATAACAGCTTTTTTAAGTTTATTATTTTTAGGATCTAATGCGCAACAAACAGAGCCGCAATCCTATAATTTTAATTTAGAAGAATGTATCAATTATGCTTACGAGCATCAAACTAGTCTATTAAATGCTGCAATAGACCAAAAAATAGCCGATTCTAAGGTAAAAGAAACTACTGCTATTGGCTTACCACAAATAAGTGGATCGGCAGATTTTAGAGACTTCATAAAATTACCAACCTCTTTATTGCCTGGCGAATTTTTTGGACAACCTGCGGGTTCTACAGTTCCGGTAACATTTGGTGTGAAGTATAATTCTAGTTTGAACCTTAGTGTTAACCAGTTATTATTTGATGGAAGCTACATTGTAGGTTTGCAAGCGTCAAGAACATTTAAAGAATTGTCTAACAGAGCGTTTACACGGTCTAGAATAGAAACAAATGTTGCGGTAACTAAATCTTTTTACATGGTTTTAGTTAATAATAAGCAATTAGATTTATTAGATGCAAATATTGAGCAGCTTAATGAGCAGTTAAACCAAGTAAAAGCATTATATAAAAATGGTTTTGCCGAGAAAATTGATGCAGATAGATTAACTGTAATTGCAAATAATTTATCTACAGAAAGACAAAATATTGTTAGAGCGTTAGAAATAGGAATAAATCTGTTAAAGTTTCAAATGGGATTACCTATTCAAAATAAACTTACACTTAATGGGAGTATAGAGAATATTAAACTTGATGATATGGTAGCTAAATCAGATACATCTGCTTACGCTAACCGTATTGAGTATAATCTTTTACAAACCCAGTTAAAATTAAATCAGTTAGACTTAAAAAGATACAAATTTCAGTATTTGCCTAGTTTAGCCGCATTTGGAAGCAGTTCTTTGCAATACCAAAGCAACTCTTTTAGAGATTTATATAGCAATAGTTTCCCTACTACAATTGTAGGTTTACAGTTAAATATTCCAATTTTTAGTTCTGGGATGAAACTACAACGCGTAAAGCAAGCCGAGTTTCAGGTTCAAAAATCTCAGAATATTTTAGCCGACACTAAAAATGCAATCAACTTAGATGTGTTTAGCAGCTTAACGGCATACACCAATAGCCTAAATACCTTAAAAAACCAGCAAAGTAACTTAGATTTAGCCAACGAAGTTTTAAGAGTTTCTAAAATTAAATACGAACAAGGTGTAGGGTCTTCTTTAGAAGTTACACAAGCACAAACTGCGTTAAAAGAAGCAGAAAATAATTATATCAATACCTTATACGAAGCTTTAATATCTAAAGTAGATACTCAAAAAGCATTAGGATTAATTCAGTAAAAACTTTATCAACACATAAAAAAAAATCATGAAAAGAATATTAATAGCATCGGTTGTATTGTTTTTAGCGGCATGCGGAAACGACCCAAAAGATAAAGTGGCTGAGTTAGCCAAATTAAAAAAAGAGCAAACAGAATTATCTGCTAAAATTGCCAAATTAGAAACAGAAATTGGTACAACAATAAATGAAATTGTTAAAGATGTTGATGTTTACGAGGTAACAAATTCTGTATTTAAGAATTATTTAGAAATACAAGGGAAAGTAGATGCAGAGCAAAACGTACAAGTTAGTCCGCAAGCAATGGGCATTATCACAAATATATATGCCAATATTGGTCAAAATGTAAGTGCAGGACAAGTTTTAGCACAAATAGACGATGCCGTTTTACGTCAAAATATTTCTCAGTTACAAACTAGTTTAGATTTATCAACTAACTTGTTTAACCGTCAGAAAAACCTATGGGACCAAAAAATTGGAACCGAAGTACAGTTTTTAAATGCTAAAACTCAGAAAGAAAGTTTAGAGAAACAAATGTCTGTTTTAAGACAGCAAGCATCTATGTATAAAATTAAATCTCCAATTTCTGGAACAATAGATCAATTTGATTTTAAAGTTGGACAAGCTGTACAGCCAGGCGTACCCGGTATTAGAGTTGTTAATGCCAACGATTTAAAAGCAAAAGCAATGGTTTCTGAAGCTTATGCAGGTAGAATTAACCAAGGCGATGAAGTTTTAGTTTACTTGCCAGATGTAAAAGACTCTGTTAGAGCTAAAATATCTTTTGCTTCTAAAACCATAGACCCAATGAGTAGAAGTTTTACTGTAGAAGTTAAGCTTCCAAGCAAAAAAAGCTTTAGACCAAACATGATTTCGGTTTTAAAAATTGTTGATTACACCAATCCTAAAGCTACTTTGGTACCTATTAAAGCAATTCAAAAATCAGAAACTGGCGATTATCTAATGGTAATTAAAGGTGGTAAGGCAGAGAAAGTAGATGTTAAAGTAGGAAACATTTACAACGGCAATGCTGAGATTTTAACTGGAATTGCTGCTGGCGACCAAGTGGTAACCAATGGTTTTAATGGCTTAAACGTAGGTGATAAAGTAAAAATATAATCAATCATTAAAAAAGGTTTTAATAACCGAAAAATAATAGAGAATGAAAGATTTAGATAAAGAGTTTAAGCCCTCTAGTTGGGCTATAGATAACAGAACGGCCATTTATGTATTAACAGCAATTTTATTAATTGCGGGTTATTTCACATACAATGCTTTGCCAAAAGAAAATTTCCCAGAAATATCTATCCCTAAGATATTTGTAACCACCATATATCCTGGTACTTCACCAGCTAATATGGAAAATTTGGTAACAAAGCAATTGGAGAAACAAATAAAGTCGGCTGCAGGGTTAAAGAAGGTAACTTCAAAATCTTTTCAGGATGCTTCTTTTATTACAGCAGAATTTAATGCCAATGTAGATATTAAAGATGCTAAACAAAGGATTAAAGATGCTGTAGATAAAGCAAAACAAGATTTGCCTACCAACTTACCAAACGAACCAAATGTTCTAGATATCAACCTGTCAGATTTACCCATTTTGTATTTAAACATATCTGGTGATTACGATTTAAAAACGTTGAAGAAGTATGCGAAAGATTTACAAGATAGGATAGAATCATTACCAGAAATATCTGGAGTTGATATTGTAGGAGCTTTAGAGCCCGAAGTACAAATCAATGTAGATTTAAATAAAATGGGTGCTGCACAAATATCATTCAATGATATTAGCATGGCCATAGGAAATGAAAACGTTTCTGCTTCTGGTGGTACAGTCCCAATAGATGGTGTGAGAAGAACTCTAAACATTAAAAAAGAATTTGGTTCTGCCTTAGAAATTGCCAATACGATAATTAAATCGCCAACAGGCGCATCAATTTATTTGAGAGATATTGCAGATGTTGTAGATGGTTTCAAAGAGCAAGAATCTTATGCCAGATTATATGGTAAAAATGTAATTACGCTTAACGTTAAAAAACGTTCGGGCCAGAACTTAATTGAGGCATCTGACAAAATTAGGGAGATTGTTACTGAGATGAAGGAAAAACAATTTCCAAAGGGATTGGATATTGTAACTACCGGAGATCAGTCAGACAAAACCCGTGTTACTTTACACGATTTAATTAACACCATTATTATTGGTTTCATTTTAGTAACCTTAATTCTGATGTTTTTTATGGGGATTAAAAACGCATTTTTTGTGGCACTCTCTGTACCACTTTCTATGTGTGTGGCATTTTTAATTATGCCAACCATTGGTTTCACCATGAATATGATTGTACTCTTTTCGTTCCTGCTAGCACTTGGTATAGTTGTAGATGATGCCGTTGTGGTTATTGAAAATACCCATCGTATTTTTGATAATGGTAAAGTAGAGATCAAAAAAGCAGCCAAATTAGCAGCAGGAGAGGTTTTCTTGCCAGTTTTCTCTGGTACCATGACCACCCTTGCTCCATTTATTCCTTTAGCTTTTTGGCCTGGTATAATTGGAGAGTTTATGTTTTTCTTACCAATTACTTTAATTATTACTTTATTAGCGTCTTTAGTAGTTGCTTATATTATCAACCCTGTATTTGCGGTAGATTTTATGGAATCTCATGATGAGAATGAAGTTTATAAGCCAAAATTTGATAAATCGGTTATTAAAATATTAGCATATTTAGGTGGTGCAGCAATCATAGGCTATATCATCAGTTTTGCTTTTGGTAATTTCATCATCATAATAGCTTTATTCTATTTATTACAGCATTTTGTACTAGAAAAAGTAATCAGAAAATTTAATAGAAACACTTGGCCAAAAGCTCAGAAGAAATATGGTAAATTTTTAGAGTGGGCGCTACATCGTCCATATATCATATTAGGTGGTACTTTTGGATTATTAATTTTTTCTATTGGTTTAACAATTGCTATCCCTCCAAGGTTTGTTTTCTTCCCAACATCAGACCCTAACTTTGTATATGTTTATACTTCTTTACCTGTAGGTACAGACCAAGCCTATACCAACGAGGTGACTAAAGAGATAGAACAAAAAGTGAGTACTGTAGTAGACAGCTTAGGTAAGCAAAACGTTTCTTCAATAATTTCTAACGTAACTGTTGGTGTTACCGATCCTCAAGATGAAGATCAAGGTAAATATCCAAATAAAAGTAAAGTTACAGTAGCCTTCAAGGAGTTTGGCGAACGTACCGGCAATCCATCAAGCGAGTATTTAACAGCCATTAGAAAAGCCATTAAAGGAATACCCGGTGCAGAAATTTCTGTTACTCAAGAGCAATCTGGTCCGCCAACGGCAAAACCTATAAGTATAGAAATTACAGGCGATAACTTAGATTCTTTAGTTAAAACAAGTATAGATTTAAAAAACTATTTGGTATCAAAAAATATTGGTGGGATAGAGGAGTTAAAGTCCGATTTTCAAAACAATAAGCCAGAAGTAGTTTTCGACATCAATAGAGAACGGGCTAACCGTGAAGGTATTTATACTGGCCAAATTGCTATGAGTTTAAGAACTGCATTATTTGGTAAAGAAGTATCTAAGTTTAGAGATTTAGACGAAGATTACGAGATTAATGTTAGAGCAAAAGAAGAGCAACGCAATAGTTTAGAAGCTTTAAGAAATTTAAAGATAACCTATCGTGATATGGCAATGGGTGGTATGATTAGACAAGTTCCCGTTTCCGCTTTCGCTGATATTAACTATGTAAATACCTACGGTGGTATCAAGCGTAAGCAACAAAAACGTATCATCAGTTTATCGTCCAACGTACTTACAGATTTTAATCCAAATGAGGTTAATGCTAATATAGAAACTGCCTTAGCGGATTATAGAACACCAGAAGGAGTAGTGATAAAAATGGGTGGCGCACAAGAAGAACAAGCAGAAACATCGGCTTTCTTGGGTTTAGCTTTGGCCATATCTTTCTTATTAATCTTAATTATTTTAGTGATACAGTTTAATTCTATTGGTAAACCTTTAATTATTTTGAGCGAAATTTTGTTCAGTATTATTGGAGTGTTATTAGGTATTACCATTTTCCAAATGGAAATGTCTATCGTAATGATGGGTATCGGTATTGTTGCCCTAGCTGGTATTGTGGTTCGTAATGGTATTTTATTGGTAGAGTTTGCCGATTTAATGATGGACCAAGGAATGGATGCTTACGAAGCAATACTAGAAGCTGGCCGTACTCGTATGACGCCAGTTTTATTAACCGCGACTGCAACCATGTTAGGGTTAATTCCACTTGCAGTAGGTTTAAACTTAGATTTTGCCACCCTGTTAAGCACAGGAAATCCACATATTTATTTTGGAGGAGACAACGTTGCCTTTTGGGGACCATTATCTTGGACAATGATTTTTGGCTTAAGCTTTGCAACCTTTTTAACATTAATTGTAGTACCATCTATGTACTTGATTAGAGCTAAGGTAAAAGCAAGATTATTTAACAAAAAACCAATCGAGATACCAAAAGAAGCTAAATAAATAGCGTCTCTAATTAATCTCATAGAAAGAGAGGTTGTCTAAAATAGGTTAGACAACCTCTCTTTTTTGATTTAAGTAAGTTTATTTTTGTAGTCTCTACCGATTTGAAATTTGCATTAAAATCATTAGAATACAAGCTCTTATTCGCTTCAATTGTTTAAGCAAAAATGCAATTTATTTTATTTTTAAAATAACAAAATGCGTTCAAGAATTTTACGCAGAAGCCAATAAAGGAGCTTGATGTTCTCTTGTTTGTTTAATATGAGCTTTTAAAAATTCTTTAATTTCCCATCTTTGCTTTTTATTGCTAATGGTGTTTAAAGGCATAATCATTTTCTCTTCTTCTTTGGTTATAAAGACAATCTCAGAAAACTTAGTTTCGAAAAAATTAAGTTTGTCGTACTTCAAACAAACGGTTTCATTTTGTTGCTTTTCCTTAAACCAAACTTCTTGTTCGTTTAAATAAATGTAATCCATTTTTCTTTCTTTAATAATTTGATAGAGACTAAAAGTCACTATTAAAGAAGACAGCGCATACCAAGAGTAAGCAGTTAGGGTTGAGATTTGGAGCGTTAAATTTAGAAAATAAGCTGCTACAGTTGTAATGGTAGCTAGCACTGTTAAAATGAGATTTACCTTTTTTGATAATAGGCAATCCTCACATTTAATGTAGAGACTTTGCTTCATTTTACTAAATTTTAGTTTGAGGTTAAGTCTTTTTACGCCAAAGGTGAAGTATAGGTTACAAAAAAAAATAAATAATTTTTTAATACACAATACTTTAAGAAAATTGATCTCTTATTTCTGGTAGTCGGGTATGGTTTCAATAAAGCGATAGTTCTTGTTATCATAATCCATTTCACAATAATAGTGGTTTAAACCATTGGTAACAACCAAATAATTTACTTGGTGGATGATGTTATAACTGGCAATTTGGTCGAAAACTTTTTGGTTTATTTTTACAGAAGTTGCCTTACATTCTATCAAAATATTAGGCTTACCGTTTAAATCGAACACTAAAATGTCTGTTCTTTTTTGTAATTGATTTAGTTTTAAGCCACCCTCTAGTTTGATTAATGTTTTGGGATATTTTTTTTGATTGATTAAGTATTGAATAAAATGCTGACGAACCCATTCTTCTGGTGTGAGTACTAAATCTTTTTTACGCAGTTCATCAAAAATGAACAATTGCTTGTCAATTTCTTTAAGTTTAAAAGGGTAGGGCGTAAGATTTAGCGGAATAGGTTTAAACATTTGCGTAAAAATACATCACGATTTATCAACATTCTAATTTTTAAAAAAGTAAAATTCTAATTTAGCACATCATGACTGCTCAAGACATTATCAAAGATATTAAAGCTAGGAAGCTGAAGCCCATTTATTTATTACATGGCGAAGAAGGCTATTATATTGATTTGATAAGTGATTTTTTAGAAGAAAATGTGCTTTCTGAAGCTGAAAAAGGTTTTAATCAAACCATTTTGTATGGAAAAGATACCGAAATGATGACGGTATTAAACGCAAGCAAACGATACCCCATGATGAGCGATTATCAATTGGTGATGGTTAAAGAAGCACAAGATTTAAAATTTGATAAAGCAGAAGATCAGTTTCAAGCTTATTGTGAAAACCCACTGCGCAGTACAGTTTTGGTACTTTGCCATAAATACAAAAAGTTTGATAAGCGTAAAAAGGTATATAAACTGATAGAAAAAGCGGGTTTAATTTTTGAGTCGGGGACTATTTATGATAATAAAGTGCCTGCTTGGATAGAAGATTTTGTTAAAGCAAAGGGGCATCATATTAATCCTAAAGCATCGGCTTTGTTAGCCGAGTATTTAGGTAACGATTTAAGCAAGATTGCTAACGAGTTAGAAAAACTGATGCTTAATGTGCCTCAAGCACAAGAAATTAATACCAAAGAGGTACAAGACAATATCGGAATTAGTAAAGAATACAATGTTTTTGAGTTACAAAATGCTTTAACCAGAAGGGATGTTTATAAGGCTAACCAAATAGTAAATTATTTTGAGGCTAACCCAAAGGCTAATCCAATAGTTTTAGTAATGGGGAATTTAGCTGGCTATTTTACCAAAATTTTGAAATACCATTATGTAACCGATAAATCGCAAGCTGCCAGAGAATTAGGTGTAAATCCTTATTTTTTGAAAGATTATGAGCTTGCTGCCCGAAATTATAATTTGGGTAAAACTTTTGAGGTGATATCTTTATTAAGAGAATACGACTTAAAATCTAAAGGAGTAGATGCTACCGGACATACAGAACATGGCGAGTTAATGAAAGAATTGGTGTTTAAGATTATGCATTAATTCTAACCTAAACTTTAAATTATATAGGTTTTGCGTTAACAATGGTCCGATAGCTATCGGGATGGATACAGGCTTGTGCCTAATGCCTGAGCAGTATAAACGAACAGCGTATTATTCCGATAGCTATCGGAACGCCCAAATAATATTTATAATAAAAACATGCAATATTTTTTAGTAAAATCTGAACCGTTTAAGTATAGCTGGGAACAGTTTAATAAAGATGGTAGAACTTTTTGGGATGGCGTAAGAAATTACCAAGCCCGTAATAACATCAAAGAAATGAAAGAAGGCGATTTAGTGCTTTTTTACCATAGCAACGAGGGTAAAAATGTAGTAGGTATTGCCAAAGTGGTGAAAGAATTTTACCAAGACCCTACAACGGAAGATAAAAACTGGGTTGTAGTAGATTTGGTGCCTGTGCAAAGTCTTAAAAACCCGGTGACTTTAGCCACCATTAAAGCAGATGAACGCTTAAAGGATATTTCTTTGGTAAAACAAGGTAGATTATCTGTAATGCAGTTAAAGGCCGAAGAGTTTGATCGAGTGGTAGAATTGGGTAGCTAATTTGCTATGTAAATTGACAACTAGAGTCTATGTAAATTAATAACTAGACTTTATGTAAATTGATAAGTAGAGTCTATGTAAATTGAAAGTGAAAGCTATGTAAATTGAAAGTACAAAATTTTTATTTACATTTGTGCTATGAGTAATTTTATTGATAGACAGATAGTTGAAATAATTATTAGTCAGAAAAGTAAGTTTCCGATTTTAGCATTAACTGGGCCAAGACAATCTGGAAAAACTACGCTTCTAAAAGAGCTTTTTCATGATTATAGATATGTTAGTTTAGAAAGTCCGGATGTTAGATTATTTGCAGAAAATGATCCGCTCGGCTTTTTAAAAGAGTACGATGACCAAGTAATTTTAGATGAAGTGCAAAGAGTACCTCAGCTATTCTCTTATTTACAAACAAAAGTTGATGAATCTAAGAAGATGGGTCAATATATATTGTCTGGCTCTCAAAACTTCCATTTACTAAATAGCATTAGTCAAACATTAGCGGGCAGAGTTGTGCTCTTTAAACTTTTACCTTTAGATTTCTCTGAATTAAAAGCTTCTAATTTATTAGCCGTTACTTATCAGGAAGCAGCAATTAAAGGTTTTTATCCTGCAATTTTTGATAGAGACATTAACTCTAGCATATTTTACAGAAACTATATACAAACCTATATAGAAAAAGACGTTACCGAGTTGTTGCATATAAAAGACGTTAAATTATTTAGAACTTTTTTAGGATTATGTGCCGGAAGGGCAGGGCAATTATTGAATTATAGTGCGTTAGCAAACGAATGCGATATATCACATACTACTGTTAAAGCATGGTTATCTATTTTAGAAAGCAGTTATATCACCTTTTTTGTACAGCCTTATCATCAAAATTTTAATAAACGCTTAGTTAAAAGTTCCAAATTATATTTTTATGATACCGGATTATTAACTCATTTATTAGCTATAAAAACGGTAGAAGATTTAAATGAAAGTAGGTTAAAAGGCAATATTTTTGAAAACTTAATTGTTGCTGAAACTTATAAACAGAAAGAGCACAAATACTTAGATCAAGAATATTATTTTTGGCAAGATAGTAATGCTAACGAGGTTGATTTATTAACTAAAAAAGGAACAGATTTTCACATCACAGAAATTAAAGCAACAGAAACCATTACGAATAAGCTTTTTGATCAGCTAGATAAATTTGAGCAAATTGCTGCTCCCGCTATTGTAAATAAGACGTTGATTTATAGTGGAGATAGCAATCAAAACAGAACCCATTACCAAATAAAGAGCTGGAAAAACTTTTCAGAGTAGCATTATGAAAGTCAATAAACTAATCATAATTTTTATCTTTTTATTAGCAGCCTGCAACATCGGGATTAATAAAGAGGCGCTTATTGGCCAATGGAACTATAAAAGCTTTGCATACCAAAATAAGTCTTTAAACAAGCCTTTTGCAAATATTGCTGCTCAGCAACCTTACATAGAATTTAAGGAAGATGGTACTGCTGCAATTTACTCGAGTGGAAAAGTTTTATCTTCTGGCAAATATCAATTAGAAGGGAAAATAATTCGCTTTGTAGAGGATTTACCTAACAATCAAACAAGAAAAATCCCTTTTCTGATTATAGAGTTGAATGAAAATCAACTTATTTTCCAAACAATGGATGCCGAAGTAAAAGTGATCACCGCAGAAAAAGAAAAATAATTTCTTTTAAAGCACAATAGTTTTGTCACAAAAGAGTTACACTATAAGACCTTTGTAAATCTTTAAAATTAAAACCATGGCAGAACTAAACACCACCCAGAAAATGGGCTCGAACAGAACCAAAAAACTAAGTACCACAGTAGATTTAACTGCTATGGTAGATTTAGCGTTCTTATTAATCACCTTTTTTATGCTCACCACAACCTTATCAAAACCTGTAGCCATGAGTTTATCTATGCCTGTAGGTAAGGTAGAAAGTAAAGTAAAAGCATCTAATACTTTAACACTTTGTTTAGGAGCAAATAATAGGGTGGTGTGGTACACAGGCACAAACGAAGAACCTACAGACTTATCTGTTACTGGATTTAATAAGAATGAAATTCGTTTAGTTTTAATGAATAGATTAAAAGAAATATTAGACCAAACAGGTGAGAACTTAATGGTTTTGATTAAACCTTCGGATAAATCTCAATACAAAGATTTAGTCGATGTGCTAGACGAGCTAAATATTACGAATGTACCTTCCTATGCAATAGTTGATATTTCTAAAGAAGACATCGATAGGTTAAAGCGTAGTGGGATTTATTAAAATTTTGTTGATTTTTTAAAGCTCAAAATTTAGTAATCTTAATTAAATACCTTAAAAGTTTAATATTTAAGCCTTCTATTTCTAATTTAGGCTTAAATATTAAATTTTGAAAAAACCAATTCTAGTCATCAAGTTCGGGTCGGCATCTATTACCACACCAAATCAGGAAATAGATGAAGCCGTAATTGCCAATGTGGCTGTTCAAGTTGCTCAACTCATTCAAAAATATAATATCGTTTTGGTTTCTTCTGGTGCGGTGGCAGCAGGCAAAAAGTTGCTCAAAAATTATACAGGTACTTTAAGCGAGAAAAAAGCTGCTGCAGCTATCGGGAATCCACTTTTACTACAAACTTATGCCCATTATTTTTCGCCTTTTGGCATTTCTATAGCGCAAAGTTTATGCGAGCGTCACCATTTTTCTAACAGAAATCAGTTTTTGCAGTTGCAAAAAACTTATGAAGAACTATGGAAAAGCAATGTAATTCCCATAGCAAATGAGAACGATGTAGTTAGTAACTTAGAACTTAAATTTTCTGATAATGATGAATTAGCCACTTTAATTGCAGTAGGCTTTGGTGCTGAATTGTTGTTGTTTAGTACTTCTGTTCCCGGTGTTTTAGATGCTGATGGAAATATCATCAAAGAATTTAAAATGATGGATGCCGCAGCTTTGTCTGTTGCCAAAAAAGAAAAATCGATAGTAGGATTAGGGGGAATGACTTCCAAACTTACTTTTGCTCGTTTAGCAACGCAAATGGGAATAAAAGCGGTCATTTTTAGTGGAAGATCAGAAAACGCCATTATTCAGGCTGTTAACGGAGAAACGGGAACTATTTGTAGGGCACAAAAAAGCAATATTTCTGCCCGTAATAAATGGCTGGCAAGTGGTAGTTTGGTACGTGGACAACTACAAATAGATGAAGGTGCAAGGAAAGCCATACAAAACCGACATAGTTTACTAGCCGTAGGCTTGGTAAAAATTGTAAAAAGCTTTGTAGCAGGGGAGGTGATAGAAATTTTAGATTTAACCATGCAAACCATAGCGGTAGCAAAAACTAAAATTGATGCCGATACCTTACAAAATTTAGATAACCTGCAAAATGTAGAAATTGCACACGCAGATGATATTGTTTTGATTTAAGAAAATGGAAAATATAACACAACAATTGATTAACGCAGCTGATGCAAGTGCTCAGATTAGAGGTTTATCTGCCGCTGTTAAGCAAGAGGTATTAGAAAGTTTAGCCAAAGCCTTAGCACTAAATAGGACTCAAATTATAGCTGCCAATGCGTTAGACTTAGCTAAAATGCCAGATGCCGATTCTAAAAAGGACAGGTTGCTGTTAAACGAGGAAAGAATAAATGCCTTGGCAGAAAGTGTGAATGATGTTGCTGTTTTAACAGATCCTACAAATCAGGTTTTAGTAGAAAAAACTTTGCCTAATGGTTTGTTTTTACAAAAGAAAACAGTGGCTTTAGGTGTTGTAGGTGTAATTTATGAAGCCCGACCAAATGTGACCGTTGATGTGGCTGCATTGTGTATCAGGTCTGGAAATGTGTGTGTGCTTCGTGGCGGTTCAGATGCCGATGAAACCAATAAATGTTTGGTAAAAATCATTCAGAAAGTCTTGGTAGATTTTAAGTTAAACCCAAATATTGTTCAGCTTTTACCGGTAGACAGAAAGTTTGTGGAAGAATTATTAACCGCCGATAAATATATAGATATCATTATCCCTCGCGGCTCGCAATCTTTGATAGATTTTGTGCGAAAAAATGCCAAAGTTCCGGTGATAGAAACTGGTGCTGGTGTTTGCCATACCTATGTAGAAGATTCGGCAAATATAGAAAACGCAGCAAAAATCATTTGCAATGCAAAAGTCTCACGCCCTTCGGTATGTAATGCTTTAGATACAGTGGTGGTAGATGAAAGCATTTCGGTAAATTTAATTACAGAGATGGCTGCTTTGCTTAAAGATTATGAAGTAGAGATTTTTGCAGATGAATTGGCATATCAACAATTATCAGCCTTAAATTATCCCTTTTTAGTGAAGGCTAAAGAAGAAGATTTTGGTAGAGAGTTTTTAAGCTTAAAATGTTCTGTAAAAGTGGTTAAAGGAATAGACGAAGCTTTAGCTCATATCAGAAAGTATTCCAGCAAACATTCAGAGGCCATTATCAGCGAAAGCGGAGAAAAAATAGAACGCTTTTTAAACGAAGTAGATGCCGCAGCCGTTTATGCTAATGCCTCTACTCGCTTTACTGATGGCGGCGTTTTTGGTTTAGGTGCCGAAATTGGAATTTCTACTCAAAAACTGCATGCTCGCGGTCCTTTTGCTTTAGAAAAACTAGTTACCGAGAAATGGGTTATTAAAGGTGATGGGCAGATAAGATAATTCTCGTTTTGTCGTCACCTCGAGGAACGAGAGGTCACACTTGTAGGTATTCATTTTGAAGAGAAAAATCGACATTGTGATGTCTCCTAAAGTCGACATGACGACATGGGAGTTGAATGTTTAGATTTTTTTTGGTGAGGTATTTTCCGTTTTGTCGTCCCCTCGAGGAACGAGAGGTCACACAAGAAAAGTTACAAAACCTACAAGTGTGATGTCTCCTAAAGTCGACATGACGACATGGGAATTGGATGGTTAGATTTTTTTTTGGTGAGGTATTTTCCGTTTTGTCGTCACCTCGAGGAACGAGAGGACACACTTGTAGGTATTCATTTTGTAGAGAAAAATCAACATTGTAATGTCTCTTAAGAAGGAATGGTTTTGCCACAAAAGTCGACATGACGAAATGGGAATTGGATGTTTAAAAAAATGTACGGTAAGGTAGATCTCGTTTTGTCGTTACCTCGAGGAACGAGAGGTCACACTTGTAGGATTAACAAGGCCTACAAGTGTGATGTCTCCTAAAGTCGACATGACGACATGGGAATTGGATGGTTAGATTTTTTTTTGGTGAGGATGTTTCCGTTTTGTCGTCACCTCGAGGAACGAGAGGTCACACTTGTAGGATTAACAAGGCCTACAAGTGTGATGTCTCCTAAAGTCGACATGACGACATGGGAATTGGATGTTTAGATTTTTTTTTGGTGAGGTATTTTCCGTTTTGTCGTCACCTCGAGGAACGAGAGGTCACACTTGTAGGATTAACAAGGCCTACAAGTGTGATGTCTCCTAAAGTCGACATGACGACATGGAAATTGGATGTTTAGAAAAATGTTTGGCGAGGTTGTTTCCGTTTTGTCGTTACCTCGAGGAACGAGAGGTCACACTTGTAGGATCAACAAGGCCTACAAGTGTGATGTCTCCTAAAGTCGACATGACGACATGGAAATTGGATGTTTAGATTTTTTTTTGGTGAGGATGTTTCCGTTTTGTCGTCACCTCGAGGAACGAGAGGTCACACAAGAAAAGTTACAAAACCTACAAGTGTGATGTCTCCTAAAGTCGACATGACGACATGGGAATTGGATGTTTAAAGTGAGGTTGTTTCCGTTTTGTCGTCACCTCGAGGAACGAGAGGTCACACTTGTAGAATTAACAAGGCCTACAAGTGTGATGTCTCCTAAAGTCGACATGACGACACGGAAATTGGATGTTTAGAAAAATGTTTGGCGAGGTTGTTTCCGTTTTGTCGTCACCTCGAGGAACGAGAGGTCACACTTGTAGGTATTCATTTTGAAGAGAAAAATCGACAAATGTAATGTCTCTTCCGAAGGAATGGTTTTGCCATAAAAGTCGACCTGACGACATTGATATTGGATTGTAAGAAGAAACGAATAATAAAATGCAAAAAGGCGGCTGTATTTACATAATGACCAATACATTTAGAACGACCGTTTATATAGGCGTAACATCAAATCTTGAAGGTAGAATTTGGGAACATAAAAATAAAGTATATCCAAAAAGTTTTACCGCTAAATACAACCTAAATAGGTGTGTTTATTACGAATGTTTTTTCACCATTCAGGAAGCTATATCGCGTGAAAAGGAGTTAAAGGCATGGAGAAGAAGTAAGAAAAATGAATTAATTAATCAATTAAACCCTTATTGGGAAGATTTATATAATCAACTCATAAATTAAAATTGAAATGAAATATTATCACTTTTTAGGCATAGCCTTATTAATTACGGCTTGTTCAAATACATCGCAAAAAACAGAAGCCGCTGGGCAACAATCGCCTTTGGCAAAATATTTTAATGCCGAGTGGGCAAATAATCCACACTGGTATGATGGATTGGCCGAAGTTGCTACTTACCAAGCACAACGAACCATCTATAACAAAGAAAGAAACTTCGAATACACCTACATAACCGTTGCAGAAGATTTTAACAAAGAATTTAACGTTAAAACCGACGATTACAATCGTAAAGATTTATACAAAGTGATGAAAGTGAATGCCTTTTGTAAAATAGAGACCGACAATTATCCTTACCATTTTCTAACATCCATGTTTTTTCCTTTTGCAACACCTTATGAGCTAGATAAAATGACCAACGGCTCGCAAGAGTGGTGCGGAAATACCTTTAAAGAGTATTTAGCTGGTCCAAAAGACTATCAATTAACTTATCATTCTTATTGGGATGGCGAAGGCGACGGAACAAAAACCATCAATAAAGACGTTTTATTTGAAGATCAATTAAACTATACGTTGCGCAGCCTAAATTTTAAAGCCGATTTAAATTTTGATGCCAAAGTATTAGAAAGTCAGATAAGCAGCAAAGTAGGTAAGTTAAAAATTCACGATGCTCAAATTTCTGTTGCCGATGGTAGTACAACCTTAAAAAACACTTGGAAAGTAACTGTAAAACTAGACAGCGATAAGGCAAATGTTTACTATTTCGAAAAAGCATATCCTAATTTATTAGTGAAACAAAATACTTGGGATAACAGAAATCTGGTTTTGCTTAAAACTTCTCGCTATGCGTATTGGAAAAATTAAATTCCTATTTACTGCACTCATTTTTTTGATGGCTTGTGGCAATGCCGAGTCGCAAAAGAAAGACAATATTGAAGTTAAAAGTAACTATCAGCCCGTAGGTAAAAAAATTGGGGGCGTAAATTTTACCGCACCATCTAGAGCAATAGATAGCAGCTGGACAGGTCCTTTACAACAAATTAATGCCAATTGGGTAGCGCTGGTGCCTTATGCCTACAGCCGAGCATCAGAACCTAATGTATATTACGAAGGCGATAGACAATACTGGGGCGAATCTTTAAATGGAATAAAAGTAAACATTCAGCAAGCACATGCGGCAGGTTTAAAAGTGATGATCAAACCACATGTTTGGTTACGCGGCGGCTGGATAGGGGATTTTGACCTAGATACCGAAGAGCAATGGAAAATTTGGGAAGCCGATTACGAAAAGTACATCATGCTATTTGCCAAATTAGCCGCCCAAGAAAACGCAGAAATGATTTGCATAGGTACAGAATATAGAAATGCCGCTAAAAAACGACCTCAGTTTTGGATTAAACTCGCTCAAGATATTAGAAAAATATACCTTGGCAAATTAACTTACTGCGCCAATTGGGACGATTATACCGACGTTAAGTTTTGGAAAGCTTTAGATTATGTGGGCATGAGCGGTTATTTCCCACTTTCAGATGCGCAAACACCAGCTATAGAAGATTTGGAGAAAGCTTGGAAACCAGTTAAAGAACAACTTAAAAGTTTTGCAACCAAAGAAGGCCGACCGATTTTATTTACAGAATATGGTTACCGCAGCATGGACCAAGCCGCATGGCGAAGCTGGGAAATGGAATATCAAGAACGCCCAGTTAACAATATTGCACAAGCCAATGCATACGAAGCCTTATATAAAAGTTTATGGTCAGAGAAATGGTTTGCAGGCGGTTTTGCATGGAAATGGTACAGCTCTTTCCGCAGAATAGATCCAGAAAACAACCACGACTGGACACCACAAAACAAAAAAGCGCAAGAAGTGATGAAAGCCTATTACGGTAAATAGAATAAAAATAATTTGGGCGGCCGGGCGGGTCATCCGTGGCTTCACTCCGTTACGGTTAAGGTTTTAGAAATAAAACCTTAACTAAACCACTACTACCCCTGCCGCAAATCTCAGTAAAACGACAATTTTTTGTATCCTGATGTACTTTTATAAACCCAGAACTGGAGCCAATAAATAAAATATTTGTGTATTCGTGGTAACAAACCTTCATCAAAAGAAAAGAGAAATTATTTCTTGATCATCTCTAGCACATCACTTTGCAACTCCACAATCACTTCATTTCTTCTATTTAGCACTTCATAAGGCGCATTATATCCCAAAAAATAAAATTTATTAGTGTAAGGTATTCCTTTGGTTTTTAATGCAGTTATTAATTGTTCTTTATACTTTTCAATTTTTTCGTCATTAGCCCAGCCGCCAAAACTAATGGCAGCAACCGTTTTTGCGGGTTCTTCTCTAAATTCTATTTGAGATTGGTTAGGTTGTGGAAGTGTTTCTTTATTAAATTTTTTGGGCACCATAAACATCATCGTCATAGAATCTTGTAAAGACATAGCCACGGGCGATGTCATTGCAATTTTTTCGTTTCTATCATTTCCTCCAAAAATATATCCAGCCAAAATAGAAAACCCCTTACTAGACGATTCTTTATACTCTTTAGTGCTCAACTTTACCGACGTAAATAAAGTAGCCTCATAACTGCGAATTTCAAACGAGTCGTATTTTTTGATGACCTTGTATGGGTAAGTTTCAATATTTTTTTGTCCGCTCATAGCAAAAAGTTGAACAGCAATAAAAGCTAAAAAGATTACTCCTGTTATAATTAATAAAATTTTCATTGTTTTAAGATTAACATAAAACTAAAATTGCCTTACCTAAGACTAACGTTAGGCTTTTGTATTTGTTTCTGAGAGGTTTAGGGTGAAAATGAATAGGGTATTAATTAAATATTCTATTCCTACCTAACATATTGTTTATAGTTTCAACATGCTGCCTTTGAATTTCTGAATTTCCTCCATTTTTAACAGCCTCTTTTAATACTTTAACAATTTCTAACTTATTGCTATATGATGCTGGTTTATTCGAATTCAAAATCATTTGTACAACTTCTAAAACTCTTCCTGACTTTACAATAAATGTTCCATCAGGAACAAAGCGGATGTCTTTTAATTCACAATCGCCATAGAAAACCACAATCGAATAAAATGGGACACCTTCTTCTTGTTTAAGACTCTTTTTTAAATCTTTTATATGAGTACTATTTTGCATTATTGGGTTATAGAAACGATATTTTGATTTGCCATAATTTAATATTTGAGTCCAGTCTGGTTTATCAGCTGTTCCAAAAATCCATCCGCTGTATTCTTTTACTTCAAATACGAGTATTCCTACTTTTGTAGCAACAGCCAAATCTATTTGAGAATAATTGCCACTATTCTTTTTTAAAAAAAGATCATGGAAAATGGTTTGAGCAGGTATATCAGACTTTAATAGCTTTAACACCAATTCTCTTTCTGTTTTGGTGCCTCTGTTTAATTGGGTCACAGTTTTCAGTAGTTTTCTATCTCTTATCTTAAAAAGAACAAATAAGGAACCAGCAAAAAGTAATAAGCCAATAACAAAAACCATAATTTCCTTATTTCTATTTATTTAGATTAAATATCCCATTTTTATTAAATGCTTTTTTGCCAAATGGGAGTTTAGAAATTTCAAATGATCAAACTCAATTTACCCATTTTTTTGAATTAATTAGAGATTTTACTTTTCTACCGCTAACAGCGATTTCTACTTTTTACAAACTCTTTTTGCATGGCTAATATCTTCAATTATTTCAATGTTTCTCTTAAGTATCTTTCCGTATTGAGTTTTATTCATAGCTGGTAATTTGGTGTTGTTTGGTTCAATAAAGCTTAGACGATATTTTTGATTTCTAAAAAATAGATGTGCGCCACAAGAAAAATAAATAAAAGGGTGGGTTATTTTTTGAATTTCATTAACATCAATATTGAATAACTGGGCAGTTTTATTTCGTTTTAACAAAGTACAGAAATTTTCTGCTCCCGCTTTTTTCTCTATCTTTTTTAACCCGCTTTCCCAATAATTTCTAGGTCTTAATGCGGTAAATATCAACCTACCATTTTCTAAAGATTATAAGCTAAGTAAACTGTGAAATATCCCAGTAATTAGCCAAATCTCTGTTGCATAGGATTCATTTTTATCCATTTTTGGTTTTTTAAAGAGTTGATTTTATTTATGGATTAATTGATTAAAAAGTTTGTACAGAAATGGCATTGCTTGTAGAACCATTGTCCCATAAAAGTTTCTAGTTTCAATTGCTTATCGAACTCACCTCAATCATCAATCTTCTAACACTCAAATGAGTTATAAAACAACAAAAAAATTCATTCAATATAAGTGTAATCTTTTACTCATAAAGAAAGCTATTAATGCATTCTAATTTTGCGTTAATCTGTAAATTAAAATTGCAGCTCGTTGTATCAAATAAGGAAATTCTTTGAGGTTAATGGTTTCGCCGGGAGCATGCGCACCTTTACCAGATGAACCCAAACCATCTATACAATCTACGTATTTGGCTATGTAAGAAATATCGCCTGCACCTCGTGAACCTGGGTCGCCAGCTGCTGTTCTGCCAATTCCCATGTCTTGCGATATATTATCAATGATAGCAACTAAGCTATTATTACCTTCTGTTGGTGCCATTCCCGGTATACCATCGGTAAAATTAATGGTTGCTTTTGTTCCATTTAGGTTATTGGCTACAATGGCTTTCATTTTTTCTCTGGCAGCTTCTTTTTGTTCTTCGGTTAAAAAACGTAAATCGCCAACTACAGTAACTGCTGGCGAAATGATATTCGTTTTACCTAGTGCATCACCTTTTGCTTGATCAGCATCATAATGCATTTCTGAACCGCCAACGATCAATCCTGGATTAAAGGTCAAATACTTTTCTGTACTTAATTGCAAGCGAAAGTTATTTAAGATTCTGGCAGATTCATAAATAGCGCCATAACCAGAACCATTGCTAAAAATACCTTGAGAATGGCCAGTTTTAGCAGTCACATTTAATTGCCAACTGCTAGCCCCACGACGAGCTGTTGTAACAATGTTAAGCCCGGCTGCTGTTTCAAAACCCAAAGCCACATCACATTGTTGCGCTCGTTCTATAAAATCTTTACGGCTTACGCTAGTGGGTACGCCAGCTCTTTCTTCATCTCCTGTAAAATAAACTGTTATAGATGCATCGTCTAATAAACCCAATTTTTTTAAGGCCTGTAATGCAGCAATAACCACTACATCACCACCTTTCATATCCGTAACACCTTGCCCTGTAGCGGTTGAGTCATTCAACATTTTCCAAGGATTAGCGGGCATATCTGGTTCAAAAACTGTATCCAAATGTCCAATAATAAATAAGCGTTTACCCTTGTTTCCTTTTTTGGTGGCCACTAAATGACCAGCTCGTTGCAAACTATCTGGCAAGCTTATCCATTCGCTTTTTAGACCAGCTTTTTCAAGCTCGGCACTGTAAATGGCCCCTACTTTTTTTACGCCTTCAATATTTAATGTTCCACTATTAATGTTGACTGTTTTTATCAGTAAATCTTTAGTTTCTGGCAAATGTTGATTGATGTATGCGATTATCTTTTTTTCTGTGTTAGACAAATTTTGTGCTTTAACATTGCTAAAAACAGTTAAAAAACAAAGTGCTAAAAATATTTTCTTCATCGTGTTATGTTTAAAAATTCTAATGAGTGAATTCTAGATGGTATGTGTATAGATGTCGTTTCTATGTCTTCGGTCTTCTGTAAAATGATTTACTTTTTCTTTTAAATGTCTGAGTGTTGATTGTTGATATGTTTTTCGTTACGCTTCTGACAAACGTTTTGCAGTTATAAGAATATTTCGATTGCTAGAAAAACTATTGTCGCACCGCACTAAATTAAGTAAATAACGAATAACTTTACATAAACCACTGTCAGCCATTTTTGTACAAATTTGCTGTTATAAGGTGTTACGTTTGTTTTTTTAGCGATAATTAAGTTTTGTATATCCATTTGAGTCAGCAATTTATGAATTTGGTTCGGTCTGTTTTGGTCAGTCAAAAAACACAATTGAACGATTAGTTTGACAAGTGATTAAAAACTATCGTAATTTCCTTTAGCCCAATTAATTGTCGGTTCAATCCATTCTTTTAAAGGTTTGAACAAAAATCCGTGTCCCAATCCGTTATTCAGTTCTATTTCTTTAAAATGTTTGATTTCGCAAGTGGACATTTTCTTTCGCTCTAACGCTGAAACTCCAAATGGGTCTGACTTTTCATAAATCGTTAGAATACTTCCACAATAATTGATTTCGGGTATATCCTGGATGTCATTGTTCCTAAAACTTGCTATAAAGACAAAATTCAAATTTGGATTATTTGCCAAAGTGGAGACTTATTGAGCAATGTATCCGCCTTTTGAAGTACCAACAACAGTTATTTTTTTTGGTTCAATCCCCTTTTTTATTAGACTATCAATTTGTCTTACAATTCCAATAGCGTATTCTCTTGCATTAACATTTCCATTCCGTTTTGCGCTTATTACCTTAAGTCCGCTTTTTTCAAATTCGGCAATAATTTCTTTATACTCAGTTCGTCCAAATTCGGGATGCAACTCATTTAATTTGTGTTCTTCTAAAAATCGATTGTGAAGGAAGAAAATAAATCGGTCATCGTTTTCTTTTCCGCAAGCAAAAATTGTCGAGCAAAATATAATACCGATTAAAAGATTTATTTTCATTGATTTACTATTTTTCTCATATTGATGACAATTATATGCTAGTCAGTAGTAATACTTTATAACGGTTGGCTGCTACCCGAAGGTGGCGATTTTGAAGCACTAAACTATCAACCATTACAAAATTTAATACAAAGCAAAAATCCCTGTAGCTATAGTGATCATTTAATAAGTGAACCGCTTATATTTCTAGGTGCTTTTACAAGTTGACCTTCTGTTTTTCGTTGTCGTCATTTTCTGTTTTATTATCCGTCACAAAAACTGAAGCTACATAAGCTGTAAAAGTTCCAAAAAGTCCCACCCCAAAGGTCATTAGAACCATCGCTATAATTCGTCCTTCTGTAGTTACAGGGTATTTGTCTCCATAACCAACAGTTGTTATTGTAGTGTATGTCCACCAAATCGCATCCTCTGCTGTTTTAATGTTGCTGTTCGGGTCGTCTTCTACTTCAATAATACCAATAGCTGAAAAGATTATTATTAACACAGCTATAATTGAAACAGATGTTAAAGCACCTTTAGCCTTGTTAGCAAAAATATGATTAAGCAATTGTTTCGTTGAACGAAAGGCCCGGATTATTCTTAGCAGTCGGATTAAACGCAAAAGTCTGCCTGCTCTCAAAAAGTCAACCATTGGAATACTGGAAAGTAGGTCAATCCAACCCCATTTCATAAAAGTAAGTTTGTCATCAGCTTTTATAAATCGATACGAAAACTCTGAGAAGAAGAATGCACATATCATGTAGTCAAAATATGTAAGAAGTTTTGATGTCTCAGCTGGTAATTGCCAAAATGTGTCCACAACTAAGGCTCCTAACACATATAATGTGAGTATTATTACTATCAGATTTAGAAACCCCAGTTTATTATCGTTATTCATAATTCTAATTTCCTCAATGCTGATAACATCTTCCATTTGAACTTAATGTCATACGCTTACACCTGCTCCCCGCTTTGGTAGTCCCTGAACACTGTACAGAAGTTGACCTTGTTTCAGTTTTTGTTGGTTGTGTTTTCGTATTTGTCTGTTGTGATTCCGTCTTAGTTTGATTGATTTGTTGACCTTCATGTAAATAACAATACCCACTTACATTCAAAGTTTTATTTTTGCATCTTTCACCTGCTTTCGTTTTACCGCTGCACTGAAAAGATATAGAAGTTTTGTTTTCTTCTTTTTCCGAAGTGGTTTTAGTGCTTTTCCATGACCAGCACTTTACGCAAAGTGTTTTTTCAATTAACTCTTCTTGGTCGTTAGGTAAAGTAGGGAAAAAATCTATACCTGTAAATTTTTCAACACTATCAATGGAAACAGCGAATTGTTGCAATGGTTCACTTGAACCACTATTAGGAATTATAAAGCCCATTCCCTTTATACTCGGTTCTGTATAGTCAAGAATTACCTTGTAATAATAATTTGGAACTGAAACTTTATTTGAACCAATTTTAGTTAGACCAGATGTCAAAACAGGCCCAGTTACAATGTAAAGCGAATTGTTTTCAATTGCCCATGTTCTCACAAGCTCCTCTAATTTTTTCCAAACACCACGATTAAAACTTGGCGTTTGTGGGCTCATGTTGCTATAGTAAAAACTTTCGGCCATTGCAGTAGCCGACCATCCCATATCAGATGCAGGTGCTAAATGACCACGGTCATATCCCGAACCTGCATAATCTTTATCCGTTGCCGTTCCTGTTTTTACTTGTGGGTCAGCAATAAATCTATCTGTCCTTTCGTAAATTTTATTTGTTTCTTCCTTTGTCAGTTCGTAAGCTACCCAGCTAGATTGCTCATGTGTTTCATTATATAGCAGCGTGTAACCTGTATGGGTAATTATGAAGTCTTTTGAATTGGTTTTTGGAATTTCAAGCTTGGATAGCTTAGTTACTTTTACATTGAAAAGCGGAATACTGTCTGCATAAATCCAAGTACCGTCTTCCCATAGTAATACTTTTTTTCCAGCCTTAGTGGTTGCTTCCTGCTGACCATACGTCAATGAGTGAAATGTAAATACGGTCAGAATTAATAATACTATTTTTCTCATATCTTGACGTTTATTTAGGTTGGCTTGTGACGGTTTGCAGCTACCCGAAGGGCGGGACTTTTACCACTAAACTTCATTCGGAGAACTGAACTTTCGGCTCGCACAAATGTGTCTTTGGAACATGAATCCCCGCCTTTTGGGTAGGTGCTGTTAGCGGTTGTTATTCTTTTCATAACCATTTCGAAACTCCACCATGGTGTGAACAAGTCCCCCGTCTACTTCGACTAAAGCTATACGTTCCATCTCTACAAAGTGCTGTCGCTCCTGCTGGGGCTGAATTATAGTATGTCGGTGATTGAACTCTTTGTCCCGCAGAATTTGTGTAATATTTTACGCTTGAACTTGTGTTTTTTTGGTAAGTTGTTGTTTTAGAGTTTTGAGTATTTACTAATTGTCTGCTTGAAAGATACTTTGAGCTAACATATCCAATTTTACCGTTATAGTAAACTTTTATCCAAGCACAGTCACAATTTTCAGCCATTTCAACACTTGTCCCAATTGGAATAGTTGTCAAAACTTGATAACTGGTGCTCGGACCACTTCTAAGATTTAAGTTTAATGAAGTATATTTATATGTTTGAGCATAAACAGTTATTGTTAGGAATATCTGTATAAGAATTAATGTGTATTTTTTCATCTGCCTTATTTTAATTTGTTGATTCTCTGTCTCTTTTAAAATAACCGCTAACGGTTTGCTAATTTGTGCAGAAATGGGATTATTTGCAGAACCATATTCGTACCACACTGAACTAAATAATTAACGAATGAATTTACATAAACCACCGTCAGCCATTTTTGCACAAATTTGCTGTTAGCACCAGTTATTTTGTTAGTTCTTTAATCATTCTTCTTATCGTAAGATTATTCAATTTTAAAAAGATTGGACTTGAATTATCGTTATTCTTTCTTAAATGTAAAAGTTCGTTATATAAAGTTCCTAAAAAATAATAAATTTCGGGAACTACGATTTCGGTATTCTCTTTTACAAAGTTGAGTTTAGATACTGTTGAATTAGTTTCTATAAATTGCTTCTTAATTTCAACATCTTTTAATTGTTCAAAGGTTTTTTGCTCAATTAGAATTCTTGTCGCTATACATACTGAAATGGGGTCGTAGTTCTTTCGACCATTTATGTAGTTGTCAAAGTACGAAAAAACAAGTTTTTTAAATTCATTTGATTTACAAATTGTTGTATTTAAATTATTCAATCTTTGTTGAGTGAACTCCATTGTAGCTTCTGCTGTAATGTCAAATTCTAATGGATTGAAGTGTAAAAAAAAACCACTGATATTGTCTGTATAAATTTTATTTTGAGAATTGTTTCTTGAAATCACAAAGGCTTCAACCCCTCTGTTTACTTGTCCTTTCCAATTTGATAGATAGAAAACTTTTTGGTTAGAAAAGAAGTAATTTTTAAAGTAGTAAGGGTTCAAGTGAGTTAAAATCACTGGAAAAAAAGGGATTTTATCTTTTGTTGTTTGATAAAATTCAATGAATTTTGTAATGTAATATTGAACTGCTATAAGATTAGCATCATCCAAGTAATCAAAAACTTCGTCAATAATTAAAATTGTAGGTTTACCTTTAAAATTTAATTGAGCTTTAAGCAAAGAACCAATAAAACAAACAACATCTCTTTCTCCGTTTGAAATTTCTGTCGCTTTTGGAAATTCAATTCCAAAATTCTTTTGAACAATAATAGTTTTACCCTTACTCTTTTTTGTCATATTGATTTCAGTTGGCGAAATGCCTTTCCAAGTTGCCCTAAATGATTTAAATAATTTTAAAATTCTTTCTTTTTGGGAGCAATATCTCTTGTAAGCATATAACTTTTTGAACTCTTCATTATTCGCTTTGTAAATGTGAACAATTTGAATTGCCGTTAATATGCTTTCAGCTTTTGATTTAACTTCAAATTGTTCTACCAACCCCACCAATGTATTGAAATACTCATTGCTTAAAATTGATGAATGGTTTGTATTAAGTTCATTTAGAATTTCATCTTTGCTTTTTTTAATTGATTTTACCAATAAAATATATTCCTCAATAGGAGTTGTTTGTTTTAAGAGTTCAAATTTTCGTAAAATGTCTAAATTTTCAAGTTTGTTTATGAAAACTCGATTTTTCAAAAGCTTTGAAATATCAGTCCATATTTGCCTGTTATCGCTTATTATAGTTTTGTACTTTGAAACTTGATAAGGTAATTCAAACTTTTCTGGAATGTCTTCAATAATGTAAATGCTTTCAATTTCAATAGTCGGGCTAGTTATGTGATTTCCTAATATCTTTCTTAAATTGGCCTCGGGTTTTAGTAAACTATTGATTACTTCAATCTGAAATTTTTTTGAAATTTCATTTAAGTCTTTTGAAGCAGTTAATTTTACTTTATTATTATCTTTTTGAGTGCAATAAACTTCAATTAATGGTTCCCTATTTGTGTCGCCTAAATGACAATTTTTTTCAGCAAGTTTTAGCCTGTCACGATTAAGAGAATTAAAAGCGGTTGCAATTGAACTTTTTCCAAACCCATTTGGTGCTACTAAAAATGTAGGCATATATGGAATTAGAGTAAATTGAAAACTTTCTTTTTCAATTCCTCTTACATTCTCGATATGGATTTTGTCAATACTTTTCAATTTGCTTAGTCTTTTTTATAATTGGCTATAACTTGTATAAATGTATGACTCAATCATACAAATACACCCAAGAATGTACGGCTATGTATAACAGAATGAATACTTTAATTATCCTAAAAATATAAAAATTCATTGTAAATCATCAATATAATATTTTAATTTTTTTCTATCCGTTCAACCTTGCGTTAGGCGGCTGGTGTATGGTTTTTTCTTTTCTGAAAAAACCAGTTCTTTTGTCCGCTTTTTTTGGCGGACAAAAAACCGCAACGAAGTGGAGTACATAAGCCACCGACCCTGTGTTTTGGGATTGTGTTTGGGGAAAGGGAAACGCCCGTGTTAGGGAATAAGTAGTTCATTGGTTATTAGTACAATAGTCATTAGTTCATTAGGGGGGATTAGTTTATTAATCAACAGTTTATTAGTCATTAGGGAAAAAATGATGATTTTGAAGGAATTAGGTAATAATTAATATGGAAGGAATGAAGGAGAGAATGAGTGAATAATTTTGAAGGAATGAAGGAGAGAAGAAAAAAATAATGTTGAAGTATAGAAGGAATTAATGAGTGAATAAATATCAAACGGACTAATTAATATTAAAGGAAAGAACGAATGTTGACTATTCTTAAATTAATGTATGATTAACCCATTGCTGGTAAAATGCTGTATTTCTAAGTATCCAAAATATTAATGTAACGGTGAAGATAATGTAAGGTGTTGCCTTGTGGTAAAGTAAGTTAATGCGGTATTCTTTTTTTGAAAAATAAGAAATGACGGTCAGAATGAAATGAATAGTCAGTAAAGGTAAAAAAAGGACTAAAAGCAGATTTAACTTTAATGCGCCAATTATATTGAGATGGAGGAGTTGATGGATGGCTCTTTGTGAACCGCAACCTGGGCACTCTAAATGGGTAATGAATAAGAATGGACATTTTGGAAAATAGGCAAATGTTGATGGGTCTATAAAGAAATATAGGGGTAATAGTAGTGTTGCTATTGCCAATAAAATAAGATCTGACTTTTTAATAGACATTTATTTAACCTTTTATAAGACTTATTTAAACCAAAAACTTAAATAGGAGGATTAAACTTAAGTAAAAAACCACTTCGGCAATTTGTTGAACTGCACCCAAGCAATCGCCTGTGTAGCCGCCAATCCATTTGTTAAAGTAGCTAGTTAGGTAAACTTTTACTACAATTAATGGGATGATGGTTAAAAATACCCAATAATTTTGAAATAAAAGGAGCGGAGCAATTCCAAAAAATACGGCAACCAAATAATGGGCGGTGCTCAGTTTGGTGGCTAGCGGTTTGGCTTTGCTCAATAAATCTTCTCGGGCGTATTCTTCCGTATAAATTAAAGTAACAGACGTTAACCTGCTTATGGCATGTCCACTTATCAAAATAATTACGATGAGATTGGTGGGTAATTCGTTCAAAGCTGCAAATTTTATGGCTAAAGTTAAACTTAAACCGACCAAGCCAAATGTGCCTACTCTAGAGTCTTTCATAATGTCTAGAATTTTAAGCTTGGTCCAGCCGCCGCCAAATCCATCGCAAACATCGGCCATGCCGTCTTCATGAAATGCTCCGGTTAGCAATAATGAAACTACAAAGCTTAGTAGTAAGGCTATTACTTTAGAGAAAACTAAGGCTGCTAAAAAGAAAGAAAATCCACATAAGGCACCTAACAATAAACCGACTAACGTAAAGTACTTAGCAGATTTGTTTAAGTAATCTGGATTATGATCTGTAAAAGATGGGCAGGGAATGCGAGTAAAAAACATCACTGCGGTAAAAAATATTTTAATCTCTCTCTTCATTTTTTTTGTTAGTTGAAATAGTTCATTAGTTTTTTGAAGTTCATTAGTTGAATTAGTTGAAATAGTTCATTAGTTTTTTAAAGTTCATTAGTTTTTTGTAGTTCATTAGTTGAATTAGTAGAAGGAGTTCATTAGTTGAAATGGTTCATTAGTTGAATTAGTAGAAGGAGTTCATTAGTTGAAATGGTTCATTAGTTTTTTAAAGTTCATTAGTTGAAATATTTCATTAGTTGAATTGGTTCATTAGTTTTTTAAAGTTCCTTAGTTGAATTAGTTGAATTAGTTCATTAGTAGATTGTCTTATCAATAATATTTTCTTTAGTATGTAAATTTCCTAAAGAACTTTTTAAATCCCCTAATGAACTAATTACCATCCAGTCGATTTACTAATGAACTCAATGAACTTTTTCATCCCCTAATGAACTCAATGAACTTTTTAAATCCCCTAATGAACTAATAGCCATCCAGTCGATCTACTAATGAACTTAATGAACTTTTTCATTTCCTAATGAACTCAATGAACTTTTTCATTTCCTAATGAACTTAATGAACTTTTTTAATCCCCTAATGAACTAATAGCCATCCATTCGATCTACTAATGAACTTAATGAACTTTTTCATTTCCTAATGAACTCAATGAACTTTTTCATCCCCTAATGAACTTAATGAACTTTTTTAATCCCCTAATGAACTCAATGAACTTTTTTAATCCCCTAATGAACTAATAGCCATCCAGTCGATCTACTAATGAACTTAATGAACTTTTTCATCCCCCTAATAAACTCAATCACGACGATACACCAGCCGATTCAAATGAAGCCATGTCGTTTAAAAAGTTAACTGAAGCTTGCACAAGCGGTAAAGCCAAAGCAGCGCCTGTTCCTTCGCCTAAACGCATATCTAATTTTAATAAAGGATCGGCGTTTAAATAACTCAGCATTTTTTGATGTCCGTTCTCGTCTGATTGATGCGCAAATATGCAATAATCTAAAACTTGAGGATACATGGCATGTGCAACCAATAGGGCAGACGTAACAATGAAGCCATCAATAATCATCAGCATTTTTTGCTCTGCTGCGGCTAACATAGCGCCTACCATCATGGCAATTTCAAAGCCTCCAAACGTTTGAAGTATAGATTGCGGATTGGTTGTTTCATGCTTTAAAATAGCCTGCTGTAAAACCTCAATTTTGCGGCGTAAACCACCGTCATCTAAACCCGTTCCTCGGCCTGCACAATCTTCTATTGGAAGGTTTAAAATGCGACTCATAATTACCGCCGCAGCAGAAGTATTTCCAATACCCATCTCGCCAAAAGCGACACAATTTGAGCCTTCTTTTTGATGAAAATTGATAAATTCTTCCCCCGTTTCTATTGCCTTTTTTAGCTCAGTTTCTGTCATCGCTGGCTCGTGTAAAAAGTTCTTGGTTCCAAAATTTATCTTGACGTGATGGATGGGTAACGACTGGCTAAATCGGGTGTTTACTCCGGCATCAATGATCTCAATTTTCCATCCATTTTGCTTCGCAAAAATGTTAATGGCTGCGCCACCATTTACAAAATTCATGACCATTTGCCAAGTTACTTCTTGCGGGTACGGACTCACGCCTTCTGCTACAATTCCGTGGTCGGCAGCAAAAATGAGCATAGTAGGATGGAGGATTTGAGGCTTTAAAGTCTGCTGTATCAATCCAATTTTTAAAGCTATATTTTCTAGTTTTCCCAGTGCACCAATAGGTTTTGTCTTGTTATTTATTTGATGATGGAGCTGCTGTTCTAAAGTGCGATCAACTGCTTCAATTTGGAAGGTTCTTATCATTTATTTGGCTTTTTATAAGGACAGAATATAATTTTTTATTAATAGTTAAGTATTTGTAAATCAATTTATTGTTTAATTTGATTTACTGTTTTACTTTATGTAGTGTATTTAATTTGAATTGTAATGGTTATAATATGCAGAATTAAATTTGGAATATGAATAAGATAAAAATTAACTATCTATTATATAGCACTTTATATAGTCTATATAAAGTTTTAATTGTACTTATTATAAGTGGCAATAAAATCGCTTCTCATAGTGGTAAATCTGCCTAAAACAGATTGGATAAAATCTTCATCAATAATTTCGAACACTCCGTTTACTCCATTCAAAATGTCCATTTCTGCTAGCTTGTAAGTTTGCTCTAAAGTACCTTGCTCAAATTTGATGATGTATTTATTGTTCATCATAAAAATGGTAATCTTACAATCTGGATGTGGCAACTCTGCTACTACTCTCATATTATTTTTTTAAATTTTACTATTGATTTTCGAGGTTTTAAAATTTTAATTTTAAAGCTTTTTTATTATTTAATATTCTGCGTCCTACAGTTCCAAAAAGCACCGATTACCGATTACCAAAATCACCTCAAAAACAAGCAACCGATTACCAAACTATCAAACCCAAAAAGCACCGATAACCGATTACCAAAATCACCCCAAAAACCAGCAACAGATTACCGTCCCCCCAATGGGTCAACCCCGTTTAAAGTTCCTTCACTTTTGATGATTTTGAATCGAGCAAAAAGCTCTTCACTATACCAATTTTCACTTCTGGTCAGCTTCACAACTTCGGCATGTTCTTGGTCTTTATAGGCAAACTGTTTTACGTCTTCTAAGCTGTCCCAAACAGAGAAAGTGGCCTGCATAAAAAATGGAGCTTCGCCAATTCCTATAGAGGTAATAAAACCTTTGGCCTGCCCCATAATTGCTGCAATTTTAGGTACATTTTGCCAAAAGTTTTTTAAGCGAGACGGCCGAACAGTTGCTCGTGTTAATACACCCACTCTTCCGGTATGTCCTTTAATTTTTGGTTCGCCAAAAGGTTTTTTGCCACTCCATAATCCATGTGCTTCGGTGGGTTCGCAAAAAATGGTGTATTGTTCAGTACAAAAGGTTTTCCACCATTTAGCAATGAAAGAATCGGTTTTTAATTTCTCAAAAGAGGCTTCGTTATCCCAAACAGCCAATAAACCCCATTGCTGATAATCGGGATTGATATCAAAAGTTCCGTTTTTACCACAACCTAATAATTTCCAAAAAGTACATCCTTTGGTAAAAAATAGCGGTAAGCGGTGAATTGCCATTGCTAAAAAAGCAAATGGAATAAAGTGTTTAGGATACCTAACAATGGTGATGGAAACTAGCATGTGTGGCTAATTTCGGTAATAATTAGCTTTAGTATCCCTTTGGTGGATAAATTGGCAAATGTGGATACTTTTAATCGGTATCTGTAAAAACTATTTAATGGGAAAACGATGCTGCGGCCAGTCCAAGGGTTGCTTAAAATAGTGATAAGCATATAAATTAGCTTCTACTTCTACTTTAGCAGTTTGGTGATGATAATTTGTAATAATGGATGCTTTAATGGCGCTATACAAGCTGGGAAACCCAATTAAAATATAGAATCTCAAAAAACCTAATTTCCTGTATTGTAAAATATGCCCAAACTCATGCTTAATTAAAAAAGAATCTTTTTGGAGATTAAAGATGTCACGAGCTATAAATATCCCTAAAGGAGCAAGTGTAATTGCATGTCCTTTTTTTATGAAGCTAGATTCATAAACAGTAACACCTTCAAACTTTCCTACCTTTTTTAATATCATTAATTTTCCTCCAATTTCTTTCTGCTTTTTAATTAGACAATTTAGGCTTTTTATAAGATCATTAAAAATGATTAAAATGTTTATCAATTGCTTTTAACTGAAGCTTTAGACGATTACACATAAATGTTACCAAAAAACTAATTTAGAATGATTTGTTTTAATCGCAAAACGGTAATTAATCTTTATTTTTAGACTCCTAAACTAATTTATATGAAGAGAATTATATTTTTTATCCCTTTAATGGGAATGATCAGCTTTGTTTTTGCTCAAAACAAAAGAAAAATGCAGCCAAGTGATGTTTATCAATATCAAAACATCAGTAATCCACAAATTTCGCCCGATGGTAAACTGGTTTTATACTCAGTTTCCAAACCAGATTCCGCAAAAAATAAATCTATTTCCGATTTATACCTTACCAATTGGGAAGGTACAGAAACTGTACAGCTAACCCATTATGGCAATGCAGGAGGTGGAGCAACATTTAGTCCAGACGGGAAATACATTTCCTTTACATCTTCCAAAGAAGTAGACAGTGTAGACAATGCACAACTTTGGTTAATGGATAGGAGAGGTGGCGAAGCTTTTCAATTCACTCAAGTAAAAAAAGATTTAGAAAGCTATGTGTGGTCTCCAGATGGTACAAAAGTACTTTTGGTGATGAAAGACGTAGAAAAGAAGAATAAAAAATCTAAAACAAAACCTCCAATAGTTAGTAGTCGGTATCATTATAAGCAAGATGTAGAAGGCTATACAGATTCTTTAGCCACACACCTATATGTTTTAGATGTAAAAACTAAAAAAATTGAACAAATAACCGAGGGCATTTATAGCGAAGATCAGCCTTCATGGTCGCCAGATGGTTCTAAAATTGCATTTGTAAGCAATAGAACAGAAGATCCAGATAGAAATGATAATTCAGATATCTTTATTATTGAGGCAAAAAAAGGAGCGACAATAAACCGATTAACCACTTGGAAGGGGCAAGACCGTAGTCCTGTTTTTAGTAAAGATGGAAAATACATCGCCTATTTACGCTCCACTTCAGATGATACCTTTGTAAACTACGATCAAAATATACTGAGCATCATGAATCCCGATGGTACGGATGCTAAATTATTAACAGCGCAATTAGACCGACCAGTTTCTAATCCAAAATGGACTAACGATAGCCAAAGCATTTACTTTTTAGTAGATGACGACCGTCAATCTTATATTTCTAAAATAGATTTAAAATCTAGCAAAATAGAGCAAGTAATTGGTGGCGACAGAAGTTTTTCTGATTTAGAATATAACGCCAATGGAGATTGGTTAGCCGTGATGAGCGACCCGCAAAATCCGACTAACTTTTACACACTAAAAAATGCTAAGCTGAATAAAATCACTCATGTAAATGAAGAATGGATTAACAGCTTGTCTTTAGCAAGTGTGCAAGGCTTTAAATCTAAAAGTAAAGACGGAACCATAGTTTCTGGTTTGTTTTTCACTCCAGCGGGTTTAAAAGCAGAAAAATTACCATTTATTTTGTTTATTCATGGCGGACCAGTTGCTCAAGACGAGTTTTCTTTCGATTTCTCTCGTCAAATGTTAGCCGCACAAGGTTATGGCATAGCAGCAGTAAATTATCGCGGAAGCAATGGCAGAGGAATCGCTTTTTCTAAAGCAATTTACGCCGATTGGGGTAATTTAGAAGTAATGGATTTATTAGGCGCAACAGATTATTTAACCAAACAAGGCTGGATAGACCCTACGCGTTTAGGAATTGGAGGCTGGAGTTATGGCGGAATTTTAACCGATTATACCATCGCTACCGATACCCGTTTTAAAGCGGCATCTAGCGGAGCAGGAAGCGCAATGCAGTTATCTATGTATGGCATAGATCAATATTTATTACAGTGGAACGAAGAAATTGGCTTACCATGGGAAAAGAAAGGTCTAGACAAATACATGAAACTTTCTTATCCGTTTACCCATGCCGATAGAATTAAGACGCCAACACAATTTATGGTCGGACAAAACGACTTTAACGTACCTTCCGAAGGTAGCGAGCAAATGTACGCCGCATTAAAAACATTAAAAATCCCTACCGAGTTAATTATTTATCCAAACCAATTTCACGGAATTAGGGTTCTGAGTTATCAAGAAGATCGTTTTAAGCGATACATAGATTGGTTTGGGAAGTATTTGAAATAGTTAGGGCGTTCCCTGATACCTTTCGCTCGGGGCAGGCAGGGCGGGCTATTCGTTGCAATCTTTATCCCCGAAAAGGGAATAAAGGATTTTCACTGCTATACCTAACGCAAAACCAATCAGATTCAAAAATTACCAAAAAAAAAGCCATTTCACTAGAAATGGCTTTTTTTTTGAAATAGACTGTTTTTTTAATATAGCTTCTGTGTCTTTATTTTAGCACCTAGCTTCTTGTATCTTATGTCTTGCGTCTTTATTCTTGCTTCTAAAATCTTGCGTCTTGATTCTTGTTTCTAAAATCTCACGTCTTGATTCTTGTTTCTGAAATCTTGCGTCTTGATTCTCATTTCTAAAATCTTGCGTCTTTATTCTTGATTCTAAAATCTCACGTCTTGATTCTCATTTCTAAAATCTCACATCTTGATTCTTGCTTCTAAAATCTTGCGTCTTGATTCTTGCTTCTAAAATCTCATATCTTGATTCTTGCTTCTAAAATCTTGCGTCTTGCGTCTTGATTCTTGCTTCTAAAATCTTGCGTCTTGATTCTCACTTCCCCCTTCCAAAAACTAAATCGTAATCTCCATACCATCTTTAGCAAACGGAATTTGAAATTGATCTTTATTTTCTAGTGCTTCTTCGCTCAAATGTGAAAGTAAAAGATGTTTACATGTTAACTCTTCCTGCTTTTGTATAATGGTTTTATAGTTTAGATGTCCTCTACCTTCTTTCTCAAAGAAATTACACTCACAAATGAATAAATCAGCTGCATTAGAAAGTTCTATCAAGCTGTCTGTCCATTCGGTGTCCCCGCTAAAAGCAATTATTTTATCTTCAATATATAGCTTTAAACCATGCGGTAGGGCTGCAGCCTAGTGAATAACTGGAAAAGCCTGCAGTCTGAAAAAATCAGTTTCTAGTATTTGACCTTGGTGATATTCTTGAAATTGAATTAAATCAAGATTGAGGTCGGTTTGTATTCCTGGGTATAAAAGCTCTAGTAGGGCTAAAGATTTTTCTTGTATGCCTTTTGGTCCAATAACGGTTAAGGTTTTCTTTCTATTGTTCCTAAATAAATCTAATAAGAGAAAGGGTAATCCTCCAAAATGGTCGCCATGTAAGTGACTAATCAAAATAAAATCTAAATCGGCTGGTTCTATCTCCTGTTTCTTTAAAGCCACTAAAGAAGTTGCTCCACAGTCTATTAATAACTGAATATTAGATGTTTTTAAGTGGAAACAAGTATTCATATTGCCACCACTTCCAAAAGCATCACCTGCACCAATTATTGTTAACTTCATCTTAATTACTTTGATATTGAAGATTTCTCAAATAATGATCTATAATCACCAATGCAGCCATCGCTTCTACAATAGCAACTGCTCGGGGAACAACACAAGGGTCATGTCTGCCTTTACCTTTAATTTCTGCAGCTTCGCCAGCTTTATTTACTGTTTCTTGGTTACTCATAATAGTTGCCACTGGTTTAAAAGCAACTCTTAGGTTAATATCCATTCCATTAGAAATTCCGCCTTGCACACCGCCAGAGTAGTTAGTTTTTGTAGTTATTTTTCCGCTTTCGCTCGATTGAAAGGCGTCATTATGTTGCGATCCTCTCATGGTTGAACCATCAAAGCCAGATCCATAATCAAAACCATGTACGGCGTTAATACCTAACATTGCTTTGCCTAAATCGGCGTGAAGCTTATCGAAAACGGGTTCTCCTAAACCCACAGGACAGTTTTTTATAAAACAAGTAATTTTTCCTCCAATGGTATCACCTTCTTTCCGGATGCCGTCAATCAGCTCAATCATGGCTACAGCAGTTTGTTCGTCTACACAACGTACAATATTAGCTTCTCTTTGGTTTATAAATGCTTCTGCATTATCAGTTGATACTATTGGCGCATCTATTAAACCTACACTACTTACATGTGCTAAAACTTCAATACCTTTTTGCTGTAAAAAAAGTTTGGCAATAGCGCCTGCGGCAACTCTAGCAGCAGTTTCACGGGCAGATGAACGTCCGCCTCCACGATGATCTCTAATACCGTATTTGGCTTGATAAGTATAATCGGCATGAGAAGGACGAAAGGTATCTTTGTTATGATCGTAATCTTTAGATTTTTGATCTTCGTTAGGAATAACAATTGCCAATGGTGTGCCCGTAGTTTTTCCTTCAAAAACTCCCGATAAAATTTGAAAGGTATCTGATTCTTTTCTTTGCGTAGTGATTTTAGATTGCCCGGGTCTACGTTTATCTAGCTCATGCTGAATGAAATCTAAATCTACTGTAATATTTGGCGGACAGCCATCAATGATAACCCCTATTGCTTCACCATGCGATTCGCCAAAGGTTGTGATTTTAAAAACTTGTCCGAAGGTATTTCCTGCCATTTTATTTAAAGTATCAAGTATTTAGTGTCAAGTATCAAGATTTATCTGTGTATTAGAAAATAATAAAGAGATAAATAATTATTGTTTATTGAAAATATACTAAATCTGTTTGTTTTTTAATGAATTTTATTTTTTGCGTTAAGGATAGGAGCGGATACCGGCTTGTGGCTAATGCCTTGTGCAGTATGAGCGTATAGCCTGTTAAAACGCCATTATTTTTTAAGTATCAATTTAATTAGTATCAAGATTAAAGTATCAAGTATCAAGATTAAAGTATCAAGTATCGAGATTAAAGTATCAAGTATCGAGATTAAAGTATCAAGTATCGAGATTAAAGTATCAAGTATCGAGATTAAAGTATCAAGACATAGGTATCAAGTATCAAGATTTATTATTTTATATTTTAATGATAATTTGTAAACAATAAACTATTTTTACAACCTACAACCTACAACCTACAACCTACAACCTACAACCTACAACCTACAACCTACAACCTACAACCTACAACCTACAACCTACAACCTACAACCTACAACCTACAACCTACAACCTACAACCTACAACCT